>FLNY01003989.1_pt1 | contig 182884 bp, 167 predicted proteins | sample 1140381 | NCBI WGS metagenome assembly FLNY01 (sample SAMEA3878172, study PRJEB12797) | bioreactor metagenome | biome: Moose rumen | place: Sweden | collected 2011-10 | reverse complement strand
CTGACGGCTTATCGCATCAATGATGTTTGTTGCAGGCACAGCCCGAAGGTCTGCCTCCGAAACTATGCTCACCGGAGCTGACATGTCCTTCAGACGACTGTCGCCCGTAAGTCCAGTTACCACCACCTCGCTGAGTTTCAGGTGCTGGAAGTACATATCTGTGCTATCGACCGCATTCTGTGCCGACACCACCATGCTGCTCAGTAGCAATATATTTTGTAGTAATACCGTTTTCATAAATTCGATTCAAAGGTAGTGTTTTTTTACCTCTTTTTTGCGCTTTTCTTCCTTCGTTTATGGTTGGTACGTTTTATTTTTCATATTTTTGCCACAGTTTTTACAAGTTACTAACCAAACTCGATTATTTATGGTAAATATGAAAAAGACTATCGCAACTGGAGCATTTGCCGCCGCAGCATTGTCTCCACTCTCTGCTGAGAGTATTTACGATTTTACTGTCAAGGATCGCAAAGGCAACGACGTTTCGCTCGCGGACTACAAAGGCAAAGTCCTGCTTATCGTCAACACCGCTACCCGATGCGGTTTTACTCCACAGTACACCGAACTGGAAAACATCTACGAAAAGTACAAGGACCAGGGATTTGATATTCTCGACTTCCCCTGCAACCAGTTTGGCGAGCAGGCTCCCGGAACGAATGAGGAGATTCATGAGTTCTGCACCTTGAACTACAACATTAAGTTCCCTCAGCTTGGCAAGATTGATGTCAACGGAGAAAACGAGTCGCCTCTTTTCACCTACCTTAAAGCTCAAAAGGGATTCGAGGGTTTTGACATGAAAGACAAACTCGGACCGCTGCTCGACCAGATGCTGAGCAAAGCCGACCCTGACTATGCCAAGAAGTCGAGCATCAAGTGGAACTTTACGAAATTCCTTATCGACCGCAATGGCAAAGTTGTAAGCCGCTACGAACCTACACACAACATGACCCTCGTGGAAAAAGATATCCAGAGTCTTGTTGAGAAGTAATAACTTGGATTTGTCGGTTCTTTTTCAACTAAATTGCAGAAGAACCAATTCGCTTTATTCGCTGTCAGTATCATTCCCCGATACTGGCAGCCGTTTTATTTTCCATCCTATTGCTGCAACCAACATACTCATCAGCGGACTGAGCAGGTTGAAGAAACAATACGGCAAATAGACAACCGTTGGCACACCAAGTACTGTTGACTGAGTCATACCGCACGTGTTCCACGGGATCAGTACCGACGTAACCGTTGCTGCGTCCTCTGTTGTTCGGCTAAGCAGGCGCGACTCAAATCCTCTTTGCTTGTAAGCATCCTTGTACATATCTGCTGCCAGTACAATGGAAATAAACTGGTCGCCTGTCGACAAATTCAGGAAAAGACATGTGCCCACTGTTGATGAAACCAAACTGAAGCAGCTGTTCGCAATACGGATTATTATCCTTGTAATACTCATTATCATTCGACTTGCTACCATCATCGAACCGAAAAACATAGCACTGATAATAAGCCAAATCGTATTCATCATTCCTGCCATTCCGCCCGTAGAAACCAACTCATTCAACTCCGCATTGCCAGTATCTACAGCTGTAGAACCATAGTACGTCATAATCAGTCCGCGAAACATCGAATACAAAGAATATCCATCGGTATTGCCCGACACCTCGCACAAAATATGCGACTGCAATATCAGAGCCACAATTCCTGCTATTATTGCCGACAGAAACAACGTTATCAGTGATGATACCCGACGGGCAATGAGTATGCCGGTCAGCACCGGAACAATCAATGTCCACAGCGAAATGTTGAATGTGCGCGACAGACCCTCTGTGTACTGAGCCACATGAAGCGACACATCCGACGAAAAACTCAGTCCGGACACTAAGAATATAATCAACGTAATGGTAAACGTAGGCACAGTGGTGTACATCATGTATCGGATGTGCTCAAACAAGTCCGTACCTGTTACCGACGAGGCAAGAATCGTAGTATCACTCAGCGGCGACATCTTGTCACCAAAATACGCTCCGGAAATGATAGCTCCAGCTGTCCAAGCTTTATCAATACCAAGAGCATCACCTATGCCCAACAGTGCAACACCTATCGTAGCAATCGTTGTCCACGAACTACCCGAAAGCAACGACACAACCGCACAGATAGCACAAGCACTAACTAAGAAAAAATTTGGAGAAAGTATCTGTACTCCATAATAAATAATAGTCGGAACTACACCGCTAATCATCCACGAACCCGACACCATTCCCACTGCCAATAATATAAACAACGTAATAGAAATGCTTCCCATCGTCTGTGACAGCTGCTTTTCAAACACCTCCCACGGCGTCCGGTAAATAATCATGGAAATCGCAATGCAAACAGCCGAACTGAAAAGCAATGCTACCTGACTGCCACCCTCAAGCGAATCGCTACCAAACATAACAATGCTACATATCAGTAAACATATCAAAACTATCACCGGCATAAATGCTATCAATGGATGGGGCAGTGGAGTGTTATTTTTTCTCATATACTCTTTTACATGTTTATCTTCCTTCAGATGTTTATCTTCCTTCAGAATTTTTGCTTTATTTCTGTTGACGTTAATTCTTTATTTTCTTACTGTTAAATTAGAGCTATTTTCATCTTTCAGTCAATATCTCTCCCTAAAACTAATATTTTATCGCCGTTTATCAAGCCTATTTTCTTTATAACTAATTGGAAGATAATAGATTTAGGAAAATAATTTTGTCAGATATTTTAGCTCTAAAAAAACATGGATGCACTAAATGTTATTTTTGTTACAAATATATACATTTTTCTGCTCTTCTAGATAATTTTTCCCTTTCTTCTAAATAATTTTCCCCTGTTCTTCTAAATATTACCTACAAAAAAAGAACCCTTTCTCACGAAAGAGTTCTCCGTAAAAATAAGATTTTAAAGATAGTATTATAAAAAAGGTTAGATCTTAGATTGCTTTTGAGATTGTTTAATATTTTATTAAGTATTAACTTCTATTTTTATTAAATGCTTTTTATATGTTAAATCCCCAAGGGCTTTTCATCATTTTTTGGTTTTTACCGCCTCTTTTCTCACTCTCCTCGCTTATCTTCACCACCTCTTTCCTCTTCTTTCCTCTTCTCTTCTTTCCTCAATTATTTTTTTGTATAAAAACATTCGTAAGTGCCATCATCAAAGAAGATTCTCACTTCTGTAACTTGTCTGGCTGGCTTCTGTAGTTGAGCTACTGTCTTAGTCATCACATCTTCAACATCCTTTATTGTTATGCCAGGAACCTGCGGTATCGACTGACTCTTACCAACTGATGCAGGCTGTGAAATGGGGGACTGTTGTGGTTGATTGCCAGATTTGTTTTTTGGAACATATCCTAATCCATTTCTCATTGGACCTAGTATGTCGTCAATGTCATCATCTGCACCTGTTTCATCCTGATTATCTGATGAATTAGCTTTTTCGTCAGCTAAGTACATCTCACCCTGACCAAGTAATACCCACATAGGATTCAAATCGGGAAATGCCTCTACAATATTCCTTAGAATAGTTAGGGAAGGCTTTGTGCGCTCGCTTAGGATGTGAGAAAGAGTAGAAGGTGACAACAGAGTCTTATTTGAAAACTCTATGTTGTTAAGCTTTTTGCTCTGAATTATCTGCTCTATTCGTTCCTTGTCCGATTGCATGATATGCGAATATTATGTAACTCTTTTTTATAGTCTACATTTAAAAGGGGAGAGAAGGGAACCTCGTTTATATGTTTAGCCCAATTATATATAATGAGTTGATTTGAGTTTTACACTTTAGGTAATCAGATCATACCAGCAATTATAATATAATGATGGGTAAAACACCCCTTTTTTATAAGACTTGACAAATGTAGAGATATTTTTTTTTCTGACCAAGCATTTTCAAAATAAAAATGAAAAATTTATTTTAATTTTCAAAAAGTAAAATTTCAAAGGTGAAATAGTATCAATGTAAACAGTAATTTAAAATTTAAAACTGTAAACAAAATGACAAAAATACACTTAGAGAAAATCAAATGTGATTTTTAGATAAAAAGCTGGTTTATTTCCATATATATAGCTCACTTTTCAAGGTATTTATAAAAATAAATACATCAAATCGTGAATATGCAGTTAGGTAGACCATGTTTACATAGAAATTTTACGTATAAATACCTGATAACTAATAATTAAATATTAAATATTACGCCATGCATAATAATCACATTTAAATACGTAAAAGTTTACAATTGTACCCAGTTGCATTATGTACAAATGTAAACGTATTAGATTATCCCAGGTGTACTGTGATTTAAAATGTAAATTATTTGCACATATTTAAATTTACACATTTAAACAAATGTGTAACGTTTTTTACAATACTAAAATTTAATTTTGAATTTTTAATTCTCTAAGTTGTTATCGATAAGTTGTCAAATATCTTTTAAATTTTCAATTTTTAGACAGCTAAAATCATGTTTTTTTACCTTTAATTCCTTTATTTTCAGGTTTGAATATCAAACTTTTTTTGTCTGAATTTATTATGCTAAAAATTTTTGTGTGCTATTTTAAAGTTAAAAATTTTCCTTTTTTATTCATTTTCTTCTTGCAAAAATACCCTTTTATATGCATTTTAATCCATCAATATAATTGTAACTTTTTTTTTAGAATTTTTTTCTGGTACAAAATTTTTATTCTTCTATTATGGTTTTGTTTTTTTTGAAAAAAAGAGCCTCCAGAGAAACTGAATCCCTGGAGGCTAATTGTGAATTGTTCTTATGTTGTTACTTTTAGTGTAGTATAAAGTATATCAGTTCTCGCATAATGTCGCCATCTGTGGTATTCCCCTTCCTTACACCCTTTAGTTTGCAGTCTGTTTCCCTTATTTTGCCTATTATCTGCATTGTTTTCATTGCTGAATATGTGCGCATTGCTTGGGTATATTCCTTTAATTGCCATTCAGCTTTAAGATCAAGCTGCTCCATGAGCCCCCTTGTAGTCTTGTCGGATGAATAATATGCAAGCATTATATTCGAGAAGAATATGAATAATGTTGATATAGTCATGCTAGCAGGATTTTCTTTGGGATTTGCTTCAAAGAAGTTGATTATTTGATTTGCTTTTAAAATATCCCTGTTTACAAGGGACGTACGAAGTTCCCAGTTATTGAATTCCTTACTAATTCCTATATTTTTCTCTATAATCGAAGTGTTAATCTGTTTGAATTCTGGAGGAAGTGCTATGGCAAGCTTATCCAGTTCGCTTGCAATACGGTTGAGGTCAGAACCTATGTATTGTGCAAGCATCATTGTGGCCTGTTGGTCAATGGTGATTTGTTTTCTTTTCAAATAGTCGGTGATGAATGATGGAAGCATTCCTTCGCGTAGTTTTTTGCTTTCAAAAACAATACCAACTTCACTAATGGCAGCAACAAATTTCTTTTTTGAGTCGAGACTGCCATTCTTGTAGCAAATTACCAAAATTGTGGTCTTTAAGAAGTTTTTTGCATATGTAGCAAGTTCTTCTATTTTTAACAAATTCTGTGCCTCTTTAACAATTACCACCTGATACTCACTCATCATAGGGTATCTACGGGCAGAATTGATAATATCTACGACTTTTGTTTCTTTTGTGCAATATATTATATGTTGGTTAAAATCACGCTCACTGTCAGACAAAATATTGTCTGCAATGTATTCTGAAATTCGGTCGATATAATATGATTCATCGCCCATAAGCAGATAAATGGGTGCGAATTTGCGATCTTTTATCTGCTGAATGATATCCCTATGTGTGATAGAAATAGTCTGTTTTGCCATAAAAAACTCTCTATAATAGCTGTTTTAAACAGAGAAATATGCTTATATTTGCATTCACTTGCAAATGTATGAAAATATTAGAAATGCAGCAACTGAATTTACCTACATATAAGGCAAAAATCATAAAAAATGGTTCGGAACTGAAGATTTTTGATGTTCTACGGCAAAAGTATGTCGCTTTAACACCAGAAGAGTGGGTTAGGCAGAATTTCATACATTTTCTGGTTAATTACAAGGGGTACAATCCAACTCTTATGGCAAATGAGGTTGGAATATGTCTAAATGGCGTAAAAAAACGCTGTGACAGCGTTTTGTACACAAAAGGATTAGTTCCACGTCTGATTATAGAATATAAGCGTCCTGACGTGGAAATCACGCAAAAAGTTTTTGATCAGATATGTAGGTATAATATGGTACTTCGTGTTGACTATCTCATTGTTAGTAATGGTATCAGTCATTATTGCTGCAAAATGGATTACGAGAGGCAGCAATACGTGTTTTTAGAGGATATACCAGATTATAAGGATTTATAAGGGATTGGCTATAATCGCACGGTTTAGTTATCCTTTAATAAAAAAATAAAAAGGGCATGCTTTAAAGCACGCCCTTTTCTTTAGTTATATCTGACTGCAATTATTTTGCAGAGATGATAGCGATACGGTTAGAAGCAGAACCAGTTACACCCTGACCAACAGCTGTGTTAACTGTAACGCCCTTGCTCTTGAGGTACTCAGCAACAGCGTCAGCACGCTTCTGAGAAAGTTTCTTGTTGTAAGCAGAGTTACCTTCTGGAGATGCAGTAGCAACGATTTCAACGTTACCCTTAACCTTGTCGAGGTCAGCCTTAGCCTCTGCAGTAAGAGCAGAAGAACCCTGTGCGAATGTTACGACTGTTGTAGCAGCAACTGCAGTAGCAACTGGCTTTTCAACAACCTTCTCAACAACCTTCTCAACAACAACCTCTTTTGGCTTCTTAGCGAGTTCGTCGTTCAGGCGAGCGATTTCAGCACGGAGAGCACTGTCATCATACATCTTGAAGTAGTGAGTACCGTTGCTTGTACCGAAGTGGTAGATGTAAGCAACTGTGAGGTGGAGCTCAGCGAACTTAGAGCGGAGTGGGAATGTGTTAGCACCGTTATCGCCTCCCCAATGAGTATTCCAGTCAACAGCTGGCTGAAGACGGATTGTGTGAGCTTTAGCTTCGCCAAGGTTGAAGAAGAAGTCAAGACCTGTCTTCATAGCGAACTTGTTACCATACTTAAATGCCTTACCTGGAGCATAAGTGTGAATCCAACCTGCACCGAGTACAGCACCAACTTCGAAGAAGCGTGGAGTGCCCTTGTAACCACCGAAGAGGTTAGAGAAGTTCAATGTTCCGTTAATACCCAAGTAGTGACCGCGAACAATAGTCTTGTATGAACCATTGTATTCGTTGAAACGGTAGCTAGACTTAGAAGTTGGATCGTACTGGTTAGAACCGAACCATACAGTTCCTTCGATTTCAGCACCCCAAACTGGAGTAAACTGCTTACCTACAAAGAATGTAGCTGTTGGGTTGAGAGGGAAAATGTTCTTCATTCTCAATGGAGCTGCAACACCACCACCGATACCGATGTACATGTTGTCACCTGGTTTCTGAGCTACGAGAGCTGTTTCAGCGTTTGCGCTTAAAACTGTTGCCATAGCAATGGCAAAACTCAAGAAAAATCTCTTCATGTCTTTAAATTTTTTGTTAATAATAAAGTTTATAAATTTTGAAATGTTGTTATATAGTTTCAATTATTTATTAATGTGTTTCTTTTTTTGATTAGAATCACTTTGTTTAAATTTTACTTTAAAATCGTCGCAAAGGTAGAAAAAATAGTTTTACATTAAGAAATTTTTTTTAATTTTTTTTTATAATTCTTTCTGTTATGTACTATTTTGTTGATTTTTTGGGCTAATTTTCCTCTTTTTCGTCCTTTTTGCTACGTCTGCCTATTTTTTTCTTTGGTTTTTCTTCTTGAGCAGGTGTATTTTGCACTCCGGCAAGTTCTGGGTCGATAAGGATTCGTCCACAATATTCGCAAACGATGATTTTCTTTCTCATGCGTACATCCAGTTGGCGCTGTGGTGGAATCTTTGCGAAGCATCCGCCGCATGCATCACGCTGAACATATACGATACCGAGTCCGTTACGTGAATTTTTGCGGATCCGTTTGAATGCCTGGAGCAGGCGTGGCTCGATAGAGAGTTCGAGATTCTTTGATTTCTCTCTCAGTTTTTCTTCCTCTGCTTTAGTTTCAGCAATAATCTCATCGAGTTCGTTTTTCTTTATTTCCAAGTCTTGGTTACGTCCTTCCAGAATCTGCTGGTTCTTCTCCAGGTATTCTTCTTTGCTCTTTTCTTGTGCTGTAGCTTCGCGGATGCGTTTGTTGCAGAGTTCAACTTCCAACTGCTGGAACTCGATTTCTTTGTTAAGCAAGTCGTATTCACGATTGTTTGCTACGTTGTCGAGCTGTTCCTTGTATTTAGCCAGTTGTTGAGAAGCGAGATCAATTTTTGTTTTCATCTCGTTAATACGAGAACGCAGATCGCTTACATCTTTCTGTGTGTTCTCGATACGTGTCTTGAGTCCTTCGATTTCGTCCTCCAAGTCTTCTACCTCGAGTGGGAGTTCGCCTCGCAAGATACGAATCTTATCGATCTCAGACAGCATCAACTGCAACTGATAAAGGTTTTTCAGTTTTTCCTCTACCGACATTTCAGTAGATACGGTTTCTTTTTTCTTAGCCATAAATTATAAATAGTTTATTGGATTAGTTTTTTTATTAGTCTTGTAAACAGGTATGTTTTTGTCAGCCTTCTTTATAATGTCGTATAGAATCTCTATTGTGTATTTCTCGCTTTCGTAATGTCCGAGTTCAAGAAGTAGCAATTCGTTTTCGTGTCCGAAGAACCTGTGATATCCGATTTCTCCAGTAATGAATGCGTCGCATTCTTTCTGAATAGCGGTAGGGATGAGAAAATTGCCTGCTCCTCCGCATATGGCCACCTTACTTATGGTGTTACCTTTCCAGTCGTTATATCGTAAAGCCTCTACGTTGAACGTTTGCTTTATTAATTGCAGGAATTCTTCTTTTGTCATAGGAGTGTTAAGTGTACCTGTGATTCCTTCTCCTGCATCAGTTCCTTCTTTTGGAGATAACCATTCTATGTTTCTAAGTTGGATTTTTTCAGCAATCTTATAGTTTACACCATTGCGTGCCGAATCTAGATTTGTGTGTGCGGCATATATGGTGATATCATTTTTTATTGCTTTCATAACGCATCGCTCAATGTAGTTTTTTCCTGAAATAGATTTGAGTGGAGCGAACAAAAGAGGGTGGTGGCTTACAATCATGTTACAGCCTAATGCAATAGCCTCGTCAATGACATCTTCAGTGACGTCAAGACACAATAAAACCCCTGATGTCTCTGCATCCTTTGCTAGTCCAATCTGCAATCCGGCATTATCGTAACTGTCTTGCAGGGCCAAAGGAGCGAAATCTTCAAGGGCACCTATTATTTGCCTAATATACATGAAAAGTGTCGTTTATTAACGATTTCACGCTGCGAAGGTACGGCTTTTTATTTAAATTATAAAAAGAAAAGGAGAATTTTTGAAAAATCCTCCTCCACTTATAATATATATAATGTGTAAAATGGTCTGTTTGCTAAACAAGCAAATTAACTAAATGTGAGTATTTTTTTTAGAAATCGAGAGTCACACCTACACCGAATACTCTGTTTGTTCTGTCAAACCTGTCTGTGCCTGCAACTTGGTCTACATTCTGAATAATACCTTGTGCTACGAGAGCTTGTGGTGCAGATACACCTGCTGGCACTTTGATTGCTGTTGCAGCGAGTCCGTTGTAGTCAGTCTGATGACGTTCGTATGTGTTGTATAAAGTTTGGAAGTAAGCAGCTTCAACAGCTACTACTGAGCTGATTTGCCATTTTACTCCGAAACCGAAGGTATTTGAATTTGTTACGAACGAGATATCTCGCATGTAGGCATCAGTGTTGGGGTAGTGAGTATGTTGCCATCCGCCGCTTATAGTCCATCCTTTTGTGAAGTCCCACTCAGCTCCGGCAGTAATTTCCCATGTGCCTCCGCTCAGCAGTTTGTTCTCATCGCCATATTTTGTTGCCTGTTTATCCCAGTAATAGTGGAAACCTCCATTAATTCTGACAACCTTTATTGGTGAATACATAGCTCCAACTGTCAGAATAGAAGGTATGTCCTCTTTGATAGTCTGTTTATCATTATACTTGTCGAGTCCGTGTTCATCTGTATTCTCATTGTAACTTTCGTTTTTCAGGCGAATGCGTGTTTTGAACTCGAATTTAGCTGCTAGATTCCAGTGTTCATTAATCTTCCAGTCGATGCCGATTATCGGAGTCAGACCCCATCCGGCTTGGTTACAGTTCAAACCGATATTTCCTGTCATGTCTGCCAACTTATATCCTCTGTCGTCAATTGCTTTATGCATATCATCAATTTGAGCAGTATAGGCAGGAGCTACCTTTTTAATTTCTTCGAGTCTATTATGCTGTTCGTTAATCCATTGGCGTGCAGATACATATTGATTATCCTGTGTCATCAGCTGTATGTTCTTGACATATCCGAAATAGTTGTTTGTAGCATAAATCAGGCGTAAACCTCCATAGATGCTTAAGTTGTCAGTTATCTTGCGGGCAGCACCGAACTGGAAACCGTACTGGTAGGAGCGTCCTCGCATGAAAGTATCGAATTTGTATCCGTTCTTGAATGGATGTACGTCATTGCCTGCCAAATCCTTAGACGAGAATGTAGATGCGACCATCGACAATGCTGATACGGCTGATTCAAATGATGGCAGACCATTGTTATACTGACATTTACCGCCACCGCCTACAAGTCCGAAATCGAAGCTGAACGACCATTTGCTATCCTTTGTGTTATATGCAAATTGTAGTGAGGGTAGGATAGGGGCATCTGCATTACCTTCGAAGGTTTTTGTTGTGGCGCCATTGTTTTCTGCTCCGAAAGAGAATGGGAAATATGTAGCAGTTACGTCTCGGTCCTGGTGTACGTTCATTATACCTATAGACATGTGGAAACCAGGAGCAAGAAAACCTGTACCTGCCGGGTTGTTATACAAAGAACTGATACCTATTACGGCATCTTGTGAAGGGTTACGCAGAAATGAAATACTCTGATTAGTATTAGTTTGATAACCTCCAGCCATTGCTGGCAATGTAAGTATTGCAAAACACATAGTGGCAATACTTCTAATAGAAAATTTTACCATTGTTCTAACCTTAAAATCTTAAAATCCTTTGCAAAGGTACGTTAATTTTGTGTACCAAAAGAACAAATTTGCGTAAAATATGAACAAAATACTGAATTTCGTTACATTTAGAACAACATCTTGTTCTAATTTTATTTAAATTAAAAGTGAAATGTGGTAAAAAGTCTAAAATTCGATATAAGGCATCAGTCTGTCACATTCCTCTTGGGTGAAAAAGTAAATTTTACGGAATGCGGCTTCGTCTTTTATTCTTCCTTTATCTCTTCTATACTGCTTTAAATTCTTAGCTTGTTCGTAAGTGAAGTACGGGTGTCTTAATAAAACTTTCAACGAATCGTCGTTAATTTTGATTTTTCTTAGTGTAGGCATTGAGTCCACCTTGAACCAAGGCAGTAAATCCTCGGTAAAGTATTTGCATTCGAGCAGTTGTTCTTTGGAATAGAATCCGCCCAATCTGTTTCTGTATCTCAGTATAATGCTTGAAATGGTCTTCCCTATACCGGGAATCCTGCATAGGGTAGCACTGTCAACCGTGTTTAGATCTAAAACAGTAAGAGTTTTGAACTTATTACTTTCTGGGAAAAATCTCTTCTGCCTAATTGTATCGTTCTGGAATGTAGAATCTTTCCGGTATGTTTTGTCTTTATTATAACGTGAATTATAGGCTTTGTTATAGTACTTGTACTGATATTTGTACTTATACTCGTATCGGTAGTTTTTCTTGCGATAGTTGTTTTTATACCGTTTGTCTTTATTCCATTTTTTATAAGACTTTCCTTTAGTGTAGAAATGGCTTGTTTGCTGTTCTGCAGTTCTTTTATTTTCAGTTGGCATTTTTTCTCTAAGGAAGAAAATGCCTGCTGCAAAAAATACAATAACAGAAAGCAGAATGATTGTTTTCCGCTCTCTGTTATTGAAATTGTGTTTGTTAAGACTCATATACGAGGTCTTATTTTATAATGAGCTTGTCGCTGCCTTTAGCCTTGAACGACATATCCAGTCCTTTTACGGAGTGGGTGAGTGCTCCGAACGAGATGAAGTCCACACCTGCTTTTGCGTAAGGAATCATATTGTCGAAGGTGATACCGCCTGACGACTCTGTCTCGGCTCTTCCTGCCACCAGTTCTACGGCACGTTTAGTATCTTCTGGTGTGAAATTGTCGAACATAATGCGGTCGCATCCTTCCTGAAGAGCCTCTTCCAGTTCTTTCCAGTTGCGCACTTCGCATTCTATTTTCAAGTTCTTACCTTTGTCCTTGCAATATTGTTTTGCTCGTGAAATGGCATTATGCACACCTCCGCAAAAGTCTATATGATTATCCTTCAACAGAATCATATCGAACAGACCTATTCGGTGGTTCATGCCTCCTCCTATCTTCACAGCTTCTTTCTCCAGCATACGCATGCCTGGAGTGGTTTTTCGTGTATCAAGAACTCTGGTTTTAGTACCTGCGTCAATCAGAGCCTGCTGATATTTGTGGGTCATTGTAGCAATTCCCGACATACGTTGCAGGATATTAAGCATCAGACGTTCTGTTTGCAGCAGAGACTGTTCCTTACCCTTTACCGACATTACTATATCACCAGGTTTTACGTGTGCTCCGTCTTTTATGAACACTTCTACTTGTAGTGTAGGGTCAAATCTGCGGAACACCTCCTTTGCTATTTCCATTCCGGCAAAGATGCCTTCTTCCTTGATGAGCAGCAGACTTTCTCCTACAGCGTCAGCAGGGATGCAGCATAGGGTAGTGTGATCTCCGTCGCCAATGTCTTCAGCAAAAGCCAGGTCGATGAGTTTGTCGTTTAGTTCCAGTACGGATAGCATATTGTTCCTTTTCTATTATATGAAAAACAATAAGGCTTATAGGAAGAAGCCAAGACCTACTTTCAGTCCGAAGCGGCTCTTGTTTCCAAAGTCAGTCATAGACATATTATAATATATGCTTGGTTCCAGCATTACGTTTTTGTTCAGGAAGAGGCAGTAGCCTACTTCTGGAGTGAGGAAACAATCGTTATAGCTTTTCCACTCGTGCTGGTACTTCGCACCGAAACCGAGGAAAATACCATTTTGCTCTATGTAGTAGCGTCCGCGGGCACCTACAGAGAAAGCATGTGTGTCTGAATTGTGATAGTTGAAACCGAGTTCACCCATTACCATCCAGTCCTTAGCTACCATATATCCTCCCAGAACGTCCAATCCGAAGTGGAACTTGGTAGTTTCGCTATACGACATATCAAATCCGGAAACAGATGCGCCGAGATATTTCTTACCCTTTTCGAACTGTGCGAACGCACTTGAGATGCCGATTGTGGCAAACATCAGAACTAAAGCTAATTTTTTCATTTTCTTTTTGTTGTTGGTTATTATTATTTTGAATTACTTATTCTTTCTGGTTGTGTTTTCTCCTCAACTCGTCTTTCTTCTTCTCAGCCAAAGTCAATGCCCCTACAATAATTATATATATAATGATATTGGGCAGGTTCTTCAACCATGCATTCCATGTGATACCATAATATATGTAAGTGGCAAGACCTACACAGAGGAATGCCAGGGGCAGCCACACATATTTCTTTATATTCTTTTGTACCATGACAAGAAGCTAACGAAGAAACAGATGACTACAATACCTGTAATGGCATAAGCATAGTCAGGATGCATTCCGAATCCCTCTGGAGCAATCAGAATATACGAAGTGCATATCATTGTCATCCACAATGCAGGTATCAGTCCGATGAGAACCTCGAATTTCGAGTGTCCATCCCTTCTGCATCTGAGACCCAACCATACTGTTATTGCCCACAGGGTGAACACTGACAGAGTTTGGTTTACCCATGCAAAATACCTCCATAGTATGTCGAAATTAATCATCATCAATATAGCGGAACCTATGAACAGGGGCAACGACAGCAGAATGCGCTTGTAAACCTTGTTTTGTTTGTAGTGGAGGAAATCAGCAGTTATTAATCGTGCCGAACGGAATGCTGTATCACCTGAAGTGACGGGGGCAGCTACCACACCAAGTACAGCAAGTACAGCACCGACACTCCCCATCCAACTATGGCATATCTTGTTTACCAGCAGGGCTGGCGACATCTTTCCTGTTTCTGGAATAGTCATGGCGTTCAGCAGTTTCTCATATGGAGTATCGCCAGCTACATCCAGACTGTCAGCGAATTTAATTGCTGCAGCAGCCCATATCAGAGCTACGAGTCCTTCGGTAATCATTGATCCGTAGAATACAGGACGTCCGTACTTCTCGTTTCTCAAGCATCGTGCCATCATAGGCGACTGAGTAGCATGGAAACCGCTTACGGCTCCACAGGCGATGGTGATGAAGAGTCCTGGGAACAGCGGCATAGCAGATTTCGGGTTGTGGTTAGTGAAAGCCTCAGTAATTTCAGGCACATTGCCAGGCTCTGTGAATATTCCGTATCCCAGTCCCACAGCCATGATGAGCAAAGCAATTCCGAATATAGGATAAATAGCACCGATGATTTTATCTATAGGCATAAGTGTTGCCAGAATATAATATCCAAAGATGACCATTATCCAGAATTCCTTAGTGAAGAGAAAGCCGTTATTAGGCACCATCATACCGAGCAAGTCGGCTGGGGTAGTCACGAAAACTGCACCAACCAGCACCATCAGTACCACTGAAACTACTCTCATCAGCAGTCGTGGGATATTTCCCAGATTGTCACCGATAATTTCCGGCAGACTGGCTCCGTTCATTCTTATAGAAATCATACCCGACATATAGTCGTGTACGGCACCTCCGAAGATACAGCCCAGTACAATCCAGAAGAAAGCTGCAGGACCGAACAGAATACCCTGTATGGCTCCGAAGATAGGTCCTGTACCTGCGATATTCAGGAATTGTATCAGATAAACTTTCCATGTAGGCATAGGGATGTAGTCCACACCATCTTGACATGTGAAGCAGGGAGTTTTACGATTAGGGTCTGAGCCAAACACACGATCTACCAGTTTTCCATAGAACAGATAGCCGAAAATCAAACACAAAATAGCTGATATGAAAGAAATCATTATAGTCTTTTTTATAATCTGTGCAAATTTACAAAAAAATAACCAATTCTGTCCGTCTTGTTTTCTTAATTTATTTTAAATTACACCCAATTCGTAAATAATTTCTAACTTTGCAAAAAATAGAGTTTTATGACAAGTCATTTCTATCGTCTCATAGCATATTTTCTGCTGTTTTTCTCCCTTGGGGTGTCTGTTCCTTCTCAGGCACAGTTTCTTCCATTCGAGACTATCGACCAGCAGCCGAAGTACGAAACCCGTGCCGTATGGCTCACTACCTACAGCGGACTCGACTGGCCTCGTCAGCGGGCTTATGATGCAGCATCTACGGAACGGCAGAAGGCAGATCTCTGTCGTATCCTCGACTACTACCAGCAGATACATATCAACACCGTCATCTTCCAGACTCGTGTGCGTGGGGCAGTGCTCTATCCTTCGAAGTATGAACCCTGGTACGGAGCTCTTACAGGTACTCCGGGCAAAGCACCTCTCTACGATCCTCTTCAGTTCTGCATCGAAGAGTGTCATCGTCGTGGTATGGAACTCCACGCATGGGTTGTGTGCATACCTCTTGGGAAACAAACTGAACAGAAGCAGTACGGACGAGGTGGCATACTCAGTCGCCGTCCCGACATCTGCAAAACCTTCGGAAAGGATGTGTTTATGTTGCCCGGCAATCCCAAGACTGCCGACTACATAGCATCTATCTGTCGCGAGATAGCTGAGAACTACGATGTAGATGGTATTTCGCTCGACTACATCCGCTATCCTGAGAAAGAATTCAAGTTTTCCGATAACAATCTCTATCGCGGTAATTCCTCCGGACTTGCCGACTGGAAACGCGAGAACATAACCCGCATCGTGCGTCGCATTCACGATGAGGTGAAAGCCGTGAAACCATGGATAAAGTTGAGCAGTTCGCCTATTGGAAAATACGATAACACCCGACGCTATTCTGCTGGAGGCTGGAATTGCTATTCTGCTGTGTTTCAAGACCCTCGTCAGTGGTTGCGCGACGACCTGCAGGACATGCTCTTCCCGATGATGTACTTTCAGGGAAACAACTTCTATCCATTTCTCTACGACTGGCAGGAGAACCAATACGGACACCCCGTCATTCCGGGACTGGGCATATACTTTCTCGACCCTCGCGAAGGTCGTTGGGTACTCAGTCAGGTGCGTGCCGAGATGCATTCAGCCCGTCGTAGCGAAATTGGTGGTATAGCATTCTACCGTAGCGAATTTCTCACTCGCAACGTAAAGGGAATCTACGACTGTTGCCGCGACGAATTTTTCCGTCATCCCGCACTCACAGCCCGCATGACGTGGATGCCGCAGTTTGCCGTTTTGCCTTCTGTACCTACAGGTCTCCAACACACTCCAGGACGTCTTTCCTGGCAGGGCGATGCCTATTGTTATAATGTGTATGGCAGCAACGAATATCCAGTCGATTGCACTTTGGCTGAAAATCTCGTAGCTGCTCGCGTCCTGAGCAATAGCTACGAACTGAAGGGTAGGGCAGGCGGACTCCGTTACTATGCCGTCACAGCCTGCAATCGTTATGGCAATGAGACAGAACCCCTTCAGCAGATTGCAGATCCTAATGGCAACTCGCAACTGAAACAACTCAATGTCAGTTGGCTCATCAATCGTGATATGAAAGGAGATAAGAAATCCAAGAAAAAACGCAGGAAGTAATCCTTCCTCAAGGCTTATAGCCTATACTGAGTTTTCCGTCCTTCACTTCTGCCTCGAAACCGTGTTCACGTTTCGGGGTGAGTTGCACATTTGCCTTGCTGCCATACTTCTCGTACAGCTTCAGAGCCAGAATACCCATATTCATCCTGAAATTTATTTCCACCACAGGATGCAGTTTTCCGTCCTTTGTCGTCAACATATCTATGCCCACATATCCCCTGTAGGCAGTCCTTCCTAATTGTGTCTTGTGGTACTCAATCAGCGCCTCCAGCAGTTCGTCTTCAACTCCTATCATGCTGCGCAGAGTTTGCTGATTCTCCACAATATTATATTGGTAAGTGCCGTTCCTCTCAGCCTTGAACACACTATATCCCAGAAACTCCACCTCTCCGTCAGCACTTACCTTAAACTCCATCGCGCAGTCCTGCAACTTATTTTCGTAAAACCTATCCTCCACATATCCTCCTTGTGCACTAAGCAGTCCTTCGAGTCTTTCCCTCAAGTGGTCTTTGCTCAGTCCGTCAGTTGTGAAAATACCTCTGCCCGACGACGACCAGAGCGACTTATATATCCTGCCCTCCTTGTCCTCGTCTATGCTTGTACAAAACCTCATCTCCCTGCCCAGCAGTTTCTTCGAAGGTATAGCTTTCAGTAGTTCCTTCAAATACAGGCACGAAAACTCCCTGCTCGCCAGTCGTCTCACCTCCTTCAGCCATTCATCGCTCGGTAGCAGTTCCTCTCCGATGCCCATCTTCAAGTACCTTTGTTTCGTAGCCAAACTCCATCCCCAAGGTCCCTCCTCCCAACAGTGGGCAAGGTCCTGCAGTTCTTCCTCCATCAGTCTGATGCGTCTTGGCGGAGTATATTCCCGCACATCGACAGCCAGAGCCATATCGTTCGAGGGGTTGAATAGTGGTGGTAGTTTTGGCATAATGCTTAAAAATACTTTGTACTCGATAAAAATCGCAACAAAGTAACGGATAAATTTCCAACTTTTTTGTAGCTTTGCAGAGAAAGTTGAAAAAACAATGAAGAAACCGAATATTTTAGCATTTGTCCTTCTGCTTTCCCTCCTTCTTATCTGTGCCTGCAATCGTCAGCCAGTCAGTTCTATGGACGAGGAAACAGAACAGGCACTTGTGGAACAATATGGCGAACCAACCGTAGTTCGTCTCTCCCGTCCCGGCACACTCAGGTCGCAGCTCTCTGCTCTGCCAGCTGAACAGTTTCGCTTCATACGCATCTTCGGCACTATGAACGCAGAAGACTTTGCCTATCTCAACTCCTGCGACAACCATGCCGACATCCTTGTGCTCGACCTCCTCGATGCCTCTGTTGTTGCTGGTGATAGTGCCTATCTGAAAAACTTCGGAGAAGATGCCTTCCGCATCACAGAAGACAACACGATGGGCTGTTATCAGTTCGACGGACTTTTCCAGCTTCAGCGACTCTACCTGCCGCTTACCCTTACAAAACTTTGCGATAAAGCATTCTATAGCAAATACAACCTCGACTACATAGCTCTACCGCCCTCATTGCGCGAGATAGGCGACTACGTCTTCGACGGCTGTTCCCATCTTACCTCAGTAGTTCTGCCCGATTCCCTCCTCTCTATCGGTTACCATTCCTTTCCGTCCAGCGTGCAATCTCTGCGAATTCCGCGTTCTGTATGCCAACTCCATGATGGTGGCATAGGCGAACAGGAAGAATACTATATGGAGTGGACACCCGACGAACTCTCACCCTTCGAAAATGTATCGTTAGAGTGGATAAAAATGCGGCACGATGGTCCCCGCACCATAACCTCTTGGGTACATCCCACACTCCATGTGCCAGCCGCATATGTTGAGGCTTACAAAGAAGCATTCCATACACCGAACAAAGTCGTTGCCGACGAAACCGTAAACAGTAAACTGTAAACCAATTACTCTTCCATGCTTACCATTCAGAACCTGAATATAACTTTCGACACAAAACCCCTCGTCACCGACTTCTCTCTTGAAGTAGCCGATGGCGAAATAGTGTGTTTGCGTGGCGAATCAGGTTGCGGTAAGACCTCCATCCTGCGAGCCATCCTTGGCTTCGTCGACTACCAGGGAACAATCTCGCTCGATTCCAATATACTTACTCCCAGCAACATATCCACCATGCGTCAGCAGATGGCATATGTGCCACAAGACACCCTCATGCCCTACGACACCGTTCGCGACATGATTCAGGGCATACTCTCTCTGCGAGCCAACACAACACCCTGGGACAGCCATAGCATCATGCATGAATGGAGCTACCTCGACCTCGACGACTCCCTCTACGAATCACCTGTGAGTCAACTCTCCGGAGGTCAGCGTCAGCGCATCATGCTCTCCATCGTTGCACTACCGTGGAAAAAACTCCTCCTGCTCGACGAACCCACCTCCGCACTCGACGATCACACCGCCTCACTCGTTGCCAACTACCTCCACCGTCTCGCACAACAGCGAAACATACCTATCCTTGCCGTGTCTCACTCCGTCCACTTCGCCTCCCTCTGCGATAAAGAAGTGAAGTTAGGGGTTAGAGAACGAAAACGATAACGAAAACGAAAACAATTTTCAACTTTCAATTCTCAATTTTCAATTTAAAGAAAATGACCTCCATTTCTCTTCTTGGCCTTGCACTCGGACTCCTGCTGATGCTGATTCCGTTGCTGATATTCTCCCGCTTGCGGGTGCCCCTGGTGCATTCTACCCTGCAGGGACTTATTCGCATGATAGTGCAGCTCTACCTCGTCGGACTCTACTTGCAATACCTCTTCCAACTCGATCGTTGGTGGATAAACCTCCTTTGGGCACTCATCATGACCTGCGTCGCTACCGGCACAGCCCTCCAGCGCACACGTTTGCGCCCATCCATGCTTGCTGTGCCATTCTTTGCCGGTTTCCTTGTCGGAGGCATCCTCGTAGGCTTCTACTTCCTTGCCTGCATACTCCAACTCGACAATATATTCGAAGCACAATACTTCATCCCTATCTTCGGACTTCTGCTAGGTAATATGCTGGGAGTCAACATCCTCGCACTCGACACCTTCGTCGATAGTCTCCATCGCGGCAGACACTTCTACTACTGTCTCCTTGGCAACGGAGCCACCACATGGGAAGCCTCCCTGCCGTCCCTGCGTAGTGCCATACAGAAAGCCTTTAACCCCTGCATCGCCAACATGGCAGTTATGGGACTCGTCTCCATGCCAGGCACCATGATAGGACAGATACTTGGCGGTTCCTCACCAGCCACAGCCATCCGCTACCAGATGATGATAGTCATCATCACCTTCGTAGCCTCCATCATCTCCCTGCTGACAACCCTCCTTCTCGTTCGTTCGCGCCTCTTCGACCAACAAGGAAGAATAACGATAAAGAGTTAGGAGTGAGGAGTGAGGAGTTAGATAACGAAAACGATGACGAAAACGAAAACCATTTTCAATTCAATAACCAATAACCTATAACCTATAATTCATTGAAAATCGCAATCTACGGAGGTTCCTACAACCCCATACACAGAGGACATACAGAACTGGCGCAATCCTTAGTCAGTCAGGGACTGGTCGATCAGGTGTGGCTTATGGTATCGCCCCTCAACCCCCTGAAAGAATCCAATCGCAGCGAATATGCCATATACGACGACCGGGTTCGCATGGCACAACTCGCCACTGCAGACATCGATGGGGTAGTGGTGTCCGATTTCGAGCGAACCCTTCCTTTGCCCAGCTACACCATAACCACCCTCAACACCTTGCAGCGAGCCTATCCGGAGCATCAGTTCGTCTTGGTGGTAGGTGCCGACAACTGGCAGACCTTCAGTCGCTGGTACAAATCAGACGAAATTCGTCGCCGGTTTCCCATTCTCGTATATAACCGTCCTGGCTACGAAGTACGCGACACAGAACCAGTCGATACCCCCCTCTACGACATCAGTTCCACCCGTCTGCGGGCAGCCCTCCGCAACGGTGAAAGCACAGCCGACTGGCTCCATCCCGATGTCCTTCAGTACATCAAGGAAAACCACTTGTACGAATGAGCGGCTTTTTAGGAGTTAAAGAAGTTAGAGAAGTTAAAGAAGTTAAGACGATAGAGGATTTTGTAAAAATGCGTATTGAATGTATATTGAATTGCTATGAAGAAAATACTGTTTTTGTTCCTGTTTGGAGTGGGTCTGATAGCGATGGCAGAGGTGCCTGTGGTGTTGACTGCCGGTCAGTCGAATGCTGACGGCAGGGTGCCTATGAAAGAATTTCCTGTCGGAATCAGTTATAAATACTGCATGTGGAGTTATGGCAGTGGCGACTTCGAAACTGCTAGTGGCGAATTTGTACCCTTCGTGCCTCGTGTGGCAAAGCCGAAGATAGAAGAGAGTTGGGGGTTCGATGCCATAGTATATCATAAGTTGGAGGAACTGTGGCAGCGCCCTTTCTACGTAATCAAGCATACCGACGGAGGAACAGCAATCGACCCCTCGTGCAAGGGCAGTACCCACGGACTATACTGGAGTGCCGACCCCGAATTTCTCAGTCAGACTACCTCTGCCAGTCATGGCGGAAAATCGCTTCTGCTGGCGTTCGAACAACAGATTGATGATTGCCTGAAAAACCTGCCGAAAGATTATGACATTAAATTTATGCTTTGGCATCAGGGTGAGGCAGATCGGAATGCAGACAGCCTGTATTACGACAACCTGAAAGCAGTAGTGGCTCATGTGCGCCAGCATCTGGTGGCTGTGACAGGCAAAAAGAAATACCGAAAACTACCAGTCATCTGTGGTAACTTCTCGTTGAAGAGTCGTCAGCGCAGTCAGCGAGTTGCCGAAGCCCTCGAACGTCTGGCAAAGGAAGACAAACACTTCTACATGGTCGATGCCTCCGATTTGCCTCTATTGCCCGACCGTCTGCATTTCAATGCCGAAGGTGCTCAGCTGTTAGCCGACAGAATCATGAAGGTAATCAAGAAATAGGAGTTACCTATAAACTGTTTTCAAAGAAAGTATCCCAACATTTGCAGGAGCATAGAAATTAGGTTTGTATTTTTGCGGAAATAGCAAAACAACTGGAGGCTGAGGATTTTATGATTGATCAGCCTATGCCAAATGTTGTTGATGAAAGCAAGATTGATTCAGTACTTTTGGAATCAGAGAATAGTGGAACTTTATCTGATGCTGAAACTCAAGCACTTTTCAATATATGGAATCGCGAAAGTTAATATATAATTTTTTATTATCAATATTAACCATTTTTTACTATTGTATATATATGTGTTAATTATTTTTAAATTATTGTTTTTTTTTAATTGATAGTTTGATGCTGTACTATAATATCTTATCTTTGGCGCTAAGTTATTAACCAATTAAATTAACATGCCATGAAAAAAAATACTATTTGTTTTTTTAAAAAGTTTCTTTTATTATTGTCTGTGACACTCGTTGCAGCTTGTGGTAGTGGTGACGACACAAAATCTCCAAATCAAGATCCTAACTCAGGTTCCAGTTCAGGTACCGATTCTGGTTCTGGAGTAAATCATGCTCCTGAAGTTAAGATTACCAACATAAAGAACGGTGATGTGTTCTTTTCTGGTGAAGCAATAAATGTTATTGTAGAGGCATCAGATGTAGATGGCAATCTGCAGCAATTACGTTTCTACATTGATGATGTAATAACAGACAATAAAACAGAAGCCCAGGCAGAATTTACTATTGCTGCAGGTGCTTTGAAAGCTGGTTCTCATACGTTGAGAGTTGCTGCTGTTGATGAAAAGGGAGAGGTTACAAACACTTCGGTTACGATAGAATATCTTGTTAGTTATATCAAGCAAAACGATACAGTAACTAAACTGTCAAGTGGTAATTGTTCGATAACCTATAATTACCAGATATCTCCTGCTTTCTATAGTAGCCGTGTTGTAAGATTATATGATAATACAGGAAAACTGGCTTTCTTTATTGCAACTCACACACTTACTCAATTAACCACTATTGACATAGGTTCATGGGTATATACAAGCTCATGGGATTATTTGGCTAACAGCTATATCCTGTGGAGTATTTATGGAACAAATTCAGAAAGAGCACTAAAGAGTTTTATAGTATCTAAGAATGGTTCAACATTCATAATCGATACTCAGATTGATGATACCAGATCGTTGCATTACGAAGGTGAAATATCAATTTCAATTAATTGATATTACAGTCACATAATTTATAAATACTGTTTTTAATAAAGAATGTAAATGAAATCACTATGAAACATTTAATTTGTACATTATTCGCATTTTTATTGTCATTTTTTGCAATTCAGGCAAAAGATGGTGGTAATGTATTGAACTACGAAATTAATTGCGGAGGTTCTGCTGTGCAAGGATATAGTCTAGTAAAAGTGAAAGTTACTGTAAAGAAAGCTAAGGATGCAACTGACGATCTTGCAAAACGATGTGCCGTACATGGAGTAGTTTTTCGTGGATATGCAGGTGGACAGGGTTGTGTCTCTCAGCCGCCTCTTGCCGGTAGTGCCATGTCAGAGCAGCAATATAGTGATTTTTACAAACCATTTTTTGAAAAAGGCGGAGCTTGTGCTGGCTATTGTACAGTTGTAGATGGTTCTATGCTTATTACAAAAGTTGATAAACAATATGTAGCTTCATTTGTAGTTAACGTGGCTCGTGACAGGTTGCGCAAAGATTTGGAGTCTGCTGGAGTGATAAGAAAATTAAGTAGCGGATTTTAAATACTGTTATTTATGAATAAGTCTTTTATTTTTATTTATTTGCTTGCATTTTTGCTATGTTCATTATGCAATGCACAGACATCGGCAAGAGTTGAGTTCGCAACTCAATGTTTAGGTGTAGAAGAGGATGGCAGTCAAACCGTGAGGGCATGGGGGTTTGGCAAAAAGAAAAGTGATGCTATAGAGCAAGCAAAGAAAAATGCCGTACGAGACGTACTCTTTCGTGGCATTCAGGACGGCATGGAAGGATGCAACACCAGACCAATAATAAATGAACCCAATGCACGCGAGAAGCATGCGGCATATTTCAACAAGTTCTTTTCTGATGATGGTAAGTATGAAAAATATGTTTCAACCAAAGATGAGAAGAGAAAGTCGCGTGAACATGTTGAAAGCAGCATGGGAACAAGATGGAGTGTGGTACTGCGAATTGACTGCTGGAAACTAAAAGAAAGAATGATCAAAGATGGTATTTTGCCAAAACCAAATCAAAAATAATGTCATGAGAAAATATCTGTTTTTGTTAATTGCTATCGTAGCGCCTTTAACACTTATGGCGCAAGCAAAATTGCCAAAGTTGATGGTAGTTCCAAGTGATGTGTGGTGTTCAGAACATGGTTATGTCCAGACATATGAAGTAATGGGGGAAAGCGAGGTTATACCCGATTACAAAAGAGCGCTTCAAGAAAATCGCGACCTGCTGAGTGTTATTTCAAAAATCAACATACTTATGGCAGAGCGTGGTTTTCCACTTCAGGATTTATCTCAAACGGTAAAGTCAATTCAAAGAATTACCCAAGAAAACAGTGTGATGACTACAAGTACATCAGGTAGTTCATTGGCCGAGAGTCCTGTTGATCGTTTGCGTCGTATTGCAAGAGCAGATATCATACTTGAGGTGGATTGGGGAATTAACGAGAATGGACCTAAGCGCTCTGTGACATATAACCTCAGAGGATTAGATGCATATTCAAATAAGCAAGTTGCGGGTGCGGAAGGTACGGGAGCTCCTTCTTTCTCTGCAGAAGTGCCTGTTCTCATCGAAGAGGCTATACAAAACCATATGGAAAATTTCTCCACACAATTGCGACAGCATTTTGACGACATGCTGACCAATGGGCGTGAAGTCACAATAGAACTGCAAGCTGTTGACAATGGTATGAATCTGACGTTCGAAACAGAGTACAATGGTAAAGAATTGGGTGAAATAATAGATGAATGGATGCATGACAACACTGTAGAACATAGATATACTAAAAACGATGCTACAGAAAATTATTTACTGTTCGATCAAGTACGCATCCCTCTGTATAAAACGAACGGTCAGGCAATGGATGCTGACGGATTTGCACGTCAGTTGCGCAATATTCTCAGAGAGGCTCCGTACAATATTACTTGCAAAGTTGTCAATCGTGGATTAGGCAGATGTTTGCTGATAGTCGGAGAGAAATAATATAAAAACCAACAACCATAAAGAATCTATGCATATGAAAAAAATATTTCTTTCAGTTTGTATCTCTTTATTCTCTTTTATGGCTTTTGCACAGGATTGCGACTTGCCAATAGGCATTGCTTTCTATACAAACAGTCCGCAAACTATACCGTCGTCGTCTCAGCGGATTGTAGCAAATAAGCTGAGACAAATACTTACAGCTAATGGTGTGTCGGCGAATTTCGGTATTCATACGTTTGCTCTTGTACCTGAATACGAAGTTATCGGGAAATCGGTGACTCCTGGTCCACCAAAGCAAATAGTCTATCAGTTGCAGGTTAGTTTGAAAGTGTTGAATGCAGCTGACGAATTGGTATTCTCAGCTTTTACTAAAGAAGTAAATGGAGTGGGTAACACTGAGGCGGCAGCAGTAAATGATGCAATAAAACGTATTGGAAACAAGGATAAAGGTGTAGAGGTGTTCATGGGTCAGGTCAGACAGAAGATTATAAAATATTATGATAACAATTTCGAAAAGATTCTGGCAAAGGCTCAGATGCTTGCTAAGACTCGAAAATACGAGGAATCTCTAAACCTTCTGCTTACTGTTCCGGAGTGTTGCAAAGGGTATGAAAGGGCTCTTATAGAAGTCATGCAGGTATGGCAATCACACATAAACTTGGAAGGACAGAAACTACTGATGAAAGCAAAGGCTGTGTGGGCTTCCGGACAGAATGCTGAAACAGCTATTGAGGCGGCGGAGATACTGGCACAGATAGATCCCGAGTCATTCAGTTACTCTGACGCAGAACAGATGCTTGCAGAAATAAAGGCTAAGGCTGGGGAAGGAAACGTATGGGATGTCAACATGAAAAAGTATGATGATTCCATCAGCATAGAGCAGCAGCGCATAGCTGCAGCCAAAGAAGTTGCTCTCGCATATGCTCAAAATCAACAGCCAACCCAGAACCTAATTTTTGCTGACGGCAAACAAGTTCCATTACAATAACAGATTTTATCCATTTATTATATTTACGTTCACTCGGATGAGAAAACATGTGTCTATATTTCTTGCGCTTTTTGTCAACCTGTGTTCTATGGCTCAGGGGTGGCAGAATAACTATGATGAGATAGGTATGTTTGAAAATGGAGTATCCTATGTTTCAAAAGGAGGCCGCTACGGATATGTCGATCAAAAAGGAAAAGAAATTATACCATGCATATTCACAGCTGTAGGTTCTTTCAATTCTTACGGTCTGGTATGGGTTAATAATGGCGGTTCTTTCGGAGACGAATCAAGTGGTATAGTAGGAGGTTTATTTGGTGTATACAACAGAGAGGGTAAAGTGGTACTCCCTGTAAAGTATAGACAACTGGGATACTTTGACTCCAGTCGTAGTACTGATGGTAATCCGTATGCCAAGTTTCGCTCTTTGGCTGGATTTGACTATGGAAATAGTCGATATAGTGCTGATGTGGAGAATCGTACGTTGATGAAAAACAAAGGATTGGAATGGGTTGCAAAAAGCTGTGGCTGTTTTGATGTCCACGAGCCTGTTCCATTTGTTGCCGAGCCTTTCTGTATTCTTGACATGCAAGTAGGAAACTGTTTTCTTTTTACAAACAGTACAAATAATCCGCACCCGTCTATGCTAAAAGGTGAAAAAATATACACTGATGAGACGATGCGTGGAGAAAACAAATGGGGTATTGCTGATGCAAATGGAAATATAGTATTACCATTAGATAAGTTTGATTTCTGTTATAATCCATCTGAAGGTTATGTACCTGTAGTAAAGATAGAGAAAGGCATTTATACCATCAATTATTTTAATATAGAAACTCATAAGTTACAATTTCCTAACTATTTAAGAACACTTTCTGTCGCACCTGTATGTGGAGGTAAGGTAATGATAGTCGATGAATCTGGATGCCAGTTTATGGACATGGAAGGTAACCGCATAGGAGAATTATATGATGCAATCTTACCTTCAAAGGATGCAGACATTTATACAGTATATAAAAACTCATTATTTGGTATAATAGACAAGCATGGAAAGGAATTGGTTCCAATTTCTTTTAGGTTGATTTCTACAGCTCAAGAAGGTCTGGTTAGTTTTGTTTCAGATGGAGCAAACGGAAAGCCAAGTTATGGTTATATGGATATGAGTGGTAATCAAATTGTAGAACCTATGTTTTCCTCTGTGTATCATTTTGAAAACGGTACAGCAATGGTTCGTCAGGGTGACAAGTATGGATGTATTGATAACAAAGGAAAGATGGTATTCCCTTGTCGTTATGCAGCTGTTTTTCCTGCTGGTAAAATAGGTCAGGAGATATATTTCATACAAGAAGAGAAGAATAGCCCAATTTATGCCTATAAGGCTTATACCGACAAACGCCTGTATCAGCTCTCGTTCAGCAGTGTTCGTAATTACGGACGTGACTATGATGATGTTGCGTTTGTTGCACAAAAATCCCAGTCTGGAGATAAAGAGTTTTTCGGGTGTGTTTCTTCTGACGGAGAGATGATTATTCCTTGTCTGTGTAATTCGTATGAAGAAGCAATGCTATTGTATTTCAATCGTATGCGAGATGGATATACAAAATGGACAATGAGCGATACGAATAGATATAAAAAGAAAGTTGACCCATGGTGTAATTATTTTAAATTGCATGATACAATTCAAGAACAGTATTGGGATTATTAATATAGAAAGATTTGTTTTATGCATTACAAGAAAAAATTATAATGAAAACAATATTTCCACATAATTTTTACTGTTGTATAAGTACCATATTACATTCGATGGTATTTGTATTGCTATTGTTAGTTTCTGTAAAAGCGAACGGAGACACAATGGATGATAAATATAGAAGAAATTCCGTGTACAGTATGTTGATTAGTCACATAGAACAGGAAGACTTTTGTACGCTTATTCAGGGACAGTTTATGAATATTCCTGTTTCTGACAAATTTAACGACCATAATCTTGCTGTAAGGGTAATCAGCGTTGAAGGAAAAAAAGAAGTTACGGAGCAGACTGTCACTGATTTTGTCAATAGAAACAATATTGCTTCGCATATGGTAGCAAAATGGTTCAACCGTGATCAGAATACAGGTCAGTGCGATATGACACTAATTAAAAACAGAGGATTATATAATGCATCAGAGTTTGACAGAGAAATAGCTGCCCACAGTATGCGCGGTAATGCCTTATTGGAAGATGCTGGAGAAGATTTAATAGGTAATACCTATCTTATTGTAAATGACATAAGGTATATTGACAAAAACAAAGTTGCTAAAAAGATAGGTAGCATATTTACGATTGTTACTATGGTTGCAGCTGCGGCTGCAGGTGCGAAGTTAGGAGATGATTATGCTAAGAATATGATGTCACTTTTTGATGCACTGAAAGGTTTTAGCGTGAGAATCAATTCATATTTATACCAGTTGGAGTGGAATGATAATTTAGCAAATACATTTTATTCACAGTGTTATAGTGATGTTCCGTCTGAAAGCAAAAAAGATGCTTTCTTGAAATATAGCAAAGATTATAAGCTTAAATTCCTTGGTTCTGTTACTTCAAAAGGTTCTACTACTTCATATGCAGGTATAAAGAAAAGACAACCATGGCAGATGGTACGTAAGGCCATGGAACGAGCAATAGATGAGAATGTTGTTGATCTACAGAAAATGATTCCTGCTTTTCGTGCAAAAATTCCTATTTCGGCTATTGGTACATTTGTCAAAGCTCCGATAGGTAAAAAGGAAGGTGTAGAGGCAGAAAAGAAGTATGAGGTTCTGGAGGCGCGGCTCAACAACGGCAAAATGACATATAAACGTGTTGGTGTTGTAAAGCCTAACCCTATGATGATATGGGACAACCGTTTTATGGCAAGCGAAGAAAACAGTCCTGGCTCAAGTCTCGGAGCTACTTCGTTTATTATAGTATCGGGAAGCAATTTTATGCCTGGGATGTTATTGAGAGAAATGTAGTCAATATTAACCTTTGAACATTATATATTATGAAAAATCATTTTGTTTTATTATGCCTTGTATTATGGTGTTTTGTTGCGAATGTTAACGCACAATATGATGTACAGTCTTTAAAAAGCGACTTAAAATCAAAAGACAATAAAATATTTTCATATAAAGGTAAAGAATTTGATTATCTGTACCTTCTTAATGTATCAGATGCAGCTAAGAAACAACAGAATGATGCAATATTATGTATTGACAAGAAGGGGGGTGTGGCATACGAAATTTCGGTAACTCATCCTGCAAATGCAGAGTTTTACTCCCTGTATGAAGGCGACGGACATCTCATGCTAATGTATAGTCAAGAGATAAAAAATGAAAACTGCATACTTATGAACCGTATGGAGAAACGGAATATAAAACCAGAGTGGAATCCAGAGGTGATTCTTCAGATACCTGATAAACACAATGACGTTACAGATTGTGCTGTGTCGCCTGACGGCTCATATTTTGTTGTAGGTGGAATATATAGACCCAAAAAGAAGCAACCATATACAGCAAAGGTAACTGTAATTAACAGTAAAGGAAATAAACAATACGATCGATCAACATTTCTCACTACTAAGTGGACAAAGATGTATAATGTGAATATGAGAGTTTCAAATGACGGCGTCAGCTATTGCTCTTTTATAGATTATGATCCAAAAACATATAATTCTGATATTGTTGCGTATATTTTTAACGAACAAACATGCTTTAAGGCTTCTGCCTTCTTTGGCTTAGCCTTCTATTATAAGACACCATTTAATTCTGTTGTAACAAATAGCGGAGATTTGATTATGTCCGGAATAAACAGTAACCTAACTCCATTTGTCTCATACTACAATAATAAAACTAAATTGCTCTCAACAAAGACTTATCAATTAGATGACCAATCAAGAGCCCAATTGGAATCTTCAATAGCAAGAATGTATAGTGCTAGTAGTAATAAATCAGACGGTAAATGGATTGAAACATGTGCCGTTCATGAATTTGAGGATGGTTCAATTGCTGTATTGTATGAACCAGAAGCTGGAGCTCATAGAGAATACCAAAAAACAAATACATATACGTATAAAGACAAGAAAGGTGTTACCCACACTAATACTATTACCACAACAGAAAGGGTGGACTACATACACTGGTCTGGTTGTGTCCTAGTTGGATTGTTTGATAAAAATCTTGAAACCAAGAAGTTTGTTGTATGCGATAAATTTCAGACATGGACTGGAAGTGATAGAAGATATAAGAATCTCGATGGCCTTTCACATATGTCTTTTATGAGTAATGACAAACTTAAAGTGGTGTATTTTGATGCAAGCAACGAGGGGGATAAATGGAATATGTTTACGATAAAAAATGGCGGTATTATTCAAAACAGTCAAAAAGTTATAGATTACACCAAAGCGGATTTTAAGATAAGAAATATCGACTTTACATATGATAACTATTGGATTGTACGACTCTATGGTGAAAACAAGAAGCGAAGAAACAATTTGTCAATAATTCACTTTGATACCGATAAAAATTCAAGTGAAAAAATAGATGACTCGGAGGAGAGCCCGGAATTATTCTAGTGTTTGGTGTCACTTTATTTCGCGTATCAACATACCTGGATAGAAATCACCTCCACTGAGCTTTTCGAAAGTTGTAAAACCTAAGTTTGCCCCTTCAGTGTTTTCTTCTTTTGCCATAAACCGATTATCCCATATTTTGTCTTTTACAGGACGAATAATTCCTGCTCGTTTGTATTCGATATGACCTTTGTTGTCCTCCACTACTTCGAGCACCTCAAAACGACTGTCTTCTGTAACACCTTCCTTCTTTCCAATCTCACAAGTCAGAGGTTGAAGACTTAAAAGGGGCGCTTTGATTTTAAATACATCGAAGTTCTTTTGGAGGTTTGCAACGTTTTCGTCCAAGGCACGTTGACATGCTTTGCGTACCATCATCTCCGGTTCCGACTCGTTTATGCCAATAAATGAAATGTCCTTTCCACTGCTTTCTTGCATGCCCAAATAAACCATAGCGAATTTGTCTCTGTTATTCTCAAAATTTTCTTTTTTCTTGTCGTCTGGTTTCTCTGTATATACCTGATTATACCAAAAGGACGCAGTAGCTTCATCCCATACAAGTTGATAAAGATAGGTCTTTATTTTAACATTGAATCCTTTATAACTTGATATGATATCGCCTAGGTTTTGCTGTTCTGAGGCGTTTTTTCCATGTAAAGCATCTGCCGTATTAATGGCTGCATTTACAACACCTCCTATTACTGATGATCCTCTACTTTTATCAATGTATCGAATGTCGTTAATCAAAATAAAAGTGCTGCCTATCAGTTCTTCGCCTGCATCCATCAGCAAAGCATCTTTGCGAACAGAAAGAGCGGCTATTCTTTTGTCAACCTCCGATGCATTATTATAACCTCTTTCTTGAATCAGTTCCATACTACATTTTCCATCATTCTTTTTTCGCTGAAACCATTTTGCAACAAGGCGACTCGCAATTGCTTGTTTTTGGATGAATAAGTCAAAAGCATTCATTTTCGAATAGTCAGACGAATTGTCCACTCGAAACCCCTGATGTTGTTTGAGTCCTTTTTCTTCTATTTTCTTTTCAGATGTATAGAAAATAGTCTTCCCAAGCCCATGGTCGTTATATCTGTCAGGAACAGGGATTTTATTAAAGGCATCTTCTATTTCCTGTTCATACTCTAGTGAGCGGTGGCCTATCATTATAGAATATATAGAACCTCGACGATATAGAAAAACGTTGTCTTCTGCCCGGACAATCCAGACAGAAGACAACATAAGCATTATAACGACAAGATATGTTCTCATTTCTAATAAATTTAGAAATCCCAATCCTCAGATAGATTATCGTAGATTTTTATCTCATCAGGATTATTCTCTACCCATAGTTTTTTCTTTATCATATACTTCTTATTTTCCTCTATAATCTTCATCATATCCTTTGGATTTTTATTTGCGTCTATGAGTTTAATGTCTGCTGGAATTTCAAATTCAGAATCATCAACAGGTCTGGATTTAATAGAAGTAAGATACATGGAATTGGACATGAGGAAGTCAACATTCAGCATGTTATTAGATATTTGTGATGCAACATTAGTTGTCACCTTCAAAGGAGTACCTTTGACATCAGGAACAAATTCTTGGTCAGCCATAGGTAATGATGGGTCTTCACAAATAGCAAATTCATTGTGAAGATTGGTTGAATTTTTAGTGCCAGCAGAATCTGTTGTTAACTCATATTTTACTTTATATACATTGCACTTCTTTCCCAGGATAATCATTGTTTCGCCAGTCTTTTCAACTGTACCCTTACGCATTGCTTCAACTTGCTTTTGGTTCTCAGTCATGTCACTAACTGTATAATATCCCTTCTTAATATATGGGAAATATACAGTTAATTTCATTTTGTCGCCAATTTTCTCTGAAATGGATATACCATTATTGTACGAGGTATACGAGCGAGTTTTGCCACCTTTTGTAACATTACTTGATTCGTAGGCACCTGTGTAATAACCTGGATTATTGTCAAAATTCTTTTTCATGACGCTTTTGACAATCATCTTCGCAAGAATATTCTTGGTGAGTACTTGCGATTTGGCTTTTTGTACAGAGTTAACTCTTGCGGTAGTTTCACCTTCGAACGAGTCCACTGTCTGAGCAGTAACATATCCCATGCCAATAACCATTGACATAAAAAATAAAAGCATTTTTCCTTTCATAATTTAAAAATTTTAAAGATTAGTAAAAAAGAAAATAGGTTAATTATCTTATAAATACTAGTTGCGTAATTCCTTTTTTCACTTTCATAATGCTAACTACTCCGACTTGTGGCTTTTTAATCCCATATTGCTTCAATGACACTTGTTCATTATGCCTTTTCTCATAACTCGTTATAGCTTAAAGTCTAATCATCCCGGTGCAAATATAAAATACCTATACAAATATACCAAATATTTCGTTCTTTTTTACGATAATTAACAAATGCCACAAGGACAGGTAACTGACAGATAAACCTAAAATCTGCCATGAACTACAAAAGACTACAGAAACTGGAAGAGACTTTAGGGCAGTTGCAGAAGGTGTATTCTAATTTGGAGAGTATTCGTGATGAGGAACAGGAGGATTATGAGAGTATGCCTGAGTTTAAGCGATATTCAGAATTTATTAGAATCAGAGGATGCGGAAGAAAGTGCCCCCCAATTTTCTTGATTCTATGTTGTGCGAATACACTTGTGTAGTCATGATCTTAGCTTACAACTCGCAAATTTATGATATTTTCATGAAACTATCATTTCTTTTTTTGAAAATTTTGCGATAAAAGCGTTACAGTTGTTACAGTGTTACAGTTGATTTTTTGACTACCAATAGTCAAAAAGTAAGTTATTATATATATATAATAAAAATTTTTTTTGAAGAAAATAGCGAATTTTTAACTGTAACACTGTAACACTGTAACACCTAAAATCGTAAAAATCCGAGAGAATTTATGAGCGTGCTTTTTTGCGTGTCTTTTTTGGTATTTTATTTGCAAACCGCTCCTTCCATGTCGTATCTTTGCATAGGCAAAACAAAAGAAAATTGCCTCGTGCGCACAGGAAATTTTTTTCGTGTACACACGAAAAAAAACGAAGGACGAAAGACGAGCCATCCGGAGGGCAAGTCAATAACCAATAACCCGTAACCAATAAACAATTTTATTAACCACAACACAAAAACAAAGTAAAACTATGGCACTTAAAGTTAAAGCAAAGCAAAAGCTTCAGAAAGTAGGTAAGTATGCAGACACTTATCGTTTCGTTCTCTCTCCAGAACTCTACATCGCTCTGGCACAGAACAAGGTAATCAGCGAGGCGGCTCTCCGCTCGGGCATCAGCAAAGGCGTTATGCAGGCATGTTGGGATGCAGCAGGCGAAGTAATCAAGGCATGGGCAACAGAAGGTCACTCAGTGGCACTGCCAGGACTCGGAACAATGCGTTTCGGACTGCGTGCAAAGTCAGTGGCAACCGTTGACGAGGTAAAGTCAAAGCTCATCACAAGCCGTAAGATTGTCTTCACTCCATCAACCGACCTCAAGGACGAACTGGCTAACACAGCCATTCAGATCACTTGCTACGACAAGGACGGCAATGTCCTCAAGCGCGTAACCTCTACCGACGAAGGTATCGTTGAAGACCCAGAAGGTGATGAGACTGGCGAGGGCGACGGCAAGACCGATGGCGGTAACGAAAACCAAAACCAAAACGAAAACGGTTCTAACCAGAACCAGGGTGGTGGTAACGAAAACGAAAACCAAAACCCAGGCGGAGGTAACGGAGGTGGCGGCACTGAGGATGGCACTGACGAGAGCTAAAAATAATGCATAATTCATAATGCATAATTTAGCTCACACAGAACCCACGGAACCCGCGCAGAACACGACATTAAAGATAAGCCGAAGTAGCCCCAGCGGGGAGGCTTAATCTTTAAGGAGTGTGCAAACGGCTCGGCGGAGCCAAATCACGGAAAGTTCTTTGACAAAAACCTAAATAACCCCTTTCTGAGATAGAAGACTCTGACGAGTTCTTAACGCTATCAGCAACAATCCTGCTTGTGTGCAAGCACCCAGACAGTCTTATTTCTGACATCGTTACCCTTTCAGGGATTCTATCTCATCAAGGAAAAACCTCGCTTCGCGAAAAAAAACCAATGCGGGTAGCGTTGGGATTTGAACAATAATTTAAAATAATTGACAAATAATTTTATTGGAATAATTATTGGTTCAATTATTGGTAATTGTTTGTATTTATTGTTGGAAAATATTGCGCCAAGCAATAAGAATAAAGCCTTGATGGCTTTCACCCAATAATTTGAAATAAAAGGTTACAGTTATTGTTTATCTACGCTGGCTAATGTTTTTGTCTTAAAGATTTCTGATTAAAAAAATTCTCTAATTCTCTAATTCTTGATAAATATGAAACGCGATATTCTTGAGACAGTGGTGAAGGTAGTAGTAGCCGCACTAACAGCATTTTTGACAGCTATCACAACTACAAGTTGTATGGGACACGGACCGTTCTAATTGAAAATTGAAAATTGAAAGTTGAAAATTGATAAAGGAGTTAAGGAGTTAAGGAGTTATCGCTACGCTCGAAGTTAAAGACGTATGATGGCTGATGTAAGATGTATGATGTAAGAGAGCTGAGAACCAGTATCGTCTTAACTCCTCTAACTTCGATAACTTCTTTAACTCCTAAAAAAAATCTTAACTCCTAAAAAGAAAGATTCATGAAGGTGATTGAAAAATAGGCCGTCTTTTTTGTGTGGTTTTGAAAAAATGTGTTCCTTTGCAAAGTTATTGAAAAAGATGAAATATTTATTCAGTTTTTTGTTTCTCTCAGTATGTATGATTTTTTGCATTGGGTGTGCTCCTAAGGCAAAACATTATGTTATAGGTGTTTCGCAGTGCTCTGCTGATATATGGCGTGAGAAACAGAATGCGGAACTCCGAATGGGTACTTTCTTTCATGATGGGGTGGAACTGAGGTTTGCAGCTGCTTATGATAGTGATGAACGACAGGTGGAACAAATTGATAGTCTGATGAAGAGCGGTATTGATTTGCTGATTGTGGCTCCGAATCAGGTGGCTACTATTTCACCAGCTATCGACAGGGCTTACGATCAGGGCATTCCGGTGATTGTTTTTGAAAGGAAGACTAATTCGCAGAAGTTTACGGCTTTCATGAGTGCGGATAATTATGAGATGGGGCGACAGATGGGTGATTATATCGGTAATCGCCTGAAGGGCAGGGGACAGGTGCTGGAGGTTATGGGACTGAAGGGTTCGTCGCCCGCAATAGAGCGCCACAGGGGGTTCCGCGATGCTCTGAGACGTTTTGAGAACGTAAAGGTGGTGGAGACTCTGACAGGCGACTGGACTGAGCATACTGCATATAATATTGTACGCAAGTGGAAGGAGAGTCATGCTGAGGAACATGTGGATTTAGTGTTTGGCATGAATGACCGCTCGGCAATAGGCGCTCGATGTGCTATGATGGAACTGGGCGATTCGAGTGTGCTATACTGCGGCATTGACGGTTTGCCAGGCGAGAACGGCGGTATCAGTCTGGTGCGCGATTCGATTTTGGAGGCTTCGTATATCTATCCGACTTATGGCGATAGTCTGTTGCAACTGGCTATCGACATTCTGGACGGAAAACCGTATAAGAAGGAGGCTAAGATGATGTCGGCTATGGTGACACACGATAATGCCCGTGTGTTGCTGATGCAGACGGATGAGACTTTGCGACAGGTGGCAAGACTGGGACAATTGCACGAGAAGGTGGATGAGTATATACAACAGTTGCATACGCAGAGGGTAATCAACTGGTTGACTTGGGGTGTGGTGGTGCTCATGCTGATGGTTGCCGTGTTGCTGTATCTATACCGAACTGGAAAGATGACTTTGCGCAGGGAGAGGGTGGTGAACAACCTGTGGAACCTGAATGCGGAGGATATAAAGACTGGAAAGGAGGCTGAAGTGCAGACGGCAGACGGGGAACCGAAAACTGGTGAGGGTGCTGTGACGTCGGTGTTCATAAGCCGTTTTAAGGATGTGGTAGAGGCAAGACTCGACGATTGCAACCTGAGTGTGGAGGATTTGGCTTCTGATATGAATCTGAGTCGTGTGCAGTTGTACCGTAAGGTGAAGGCTGTGACTGGTGCTTCGCCTGTGGAACTGCTGAGAACTGCACGACTGAACAGGGGATATAAACTGTTGCTCACGACGGATAGAAGTGTGAGTGAAATTTCATATATGGTCGGTTTCACCGCTCCTTCGTACTTCACGAAGTGCTTTAAAGAGGAGTATGGGGTGCTGCCAGGAGACGTGAGGAGTTGATAGGTGAGAGTTTAAGAAGTTCAAGGTTTATAGCAGTAAATGAAAAATTTCGTTCATTTGCTGCTATTTTTGTTTCATGTACGATTTTTTTTACTCTTTGAAACATGTTTTTAAGTCTGCACCTTTGGTGATAGATAAATTTGCAGCGTGAAAATTTTTTTTAATTACTAACCAATAACTAACAAGCAAATGAGACACATGAAACGATTTTTTCTGAGTTTCCTCGCTCTTGTGTTGTGTAATATAATGTATGCGCAACAGAAGATTACGGGTAATGTGGCAGAGGCATCGGGCGAACCGCTGATTGGTGCAGCTGTCATGGAAAAAGGTACATCGAACGGTGTGATTACTGATATGGATGGTAATTTCACCCTGACGGTGGAGGCTGGCAAGACTCTTGTCTTCAGCTACATGGGATTCCAGACGCAGGAATTGCCTGCAAAGAACGGAATGAAGGTGGTGATGAAGGACGATTCGAACGAGCTGAGCGACGTGGTTGTAACGGGTTATACCGTGCAGCGTAAAGTGGACTTGACTGGTGCCATCTCGACAGTGAACGTAGAGGATCTTGCTAAGCAGAATGAGAACAACCCTATCAAGGCTATGCAGGGTAAGGTGCCGGGCATGAATATCAGTGCCGACGGTTCGCCTGCAGGTAATGCCACGGTACGAATCCGTGGTATTGGTACCATGAACAACAACGACCCGCTTTACATCATCGATGGTGTGCCTACAAAGGCTGGTATGCACGAACTCAACGGTAACGACATTGAGTCGATTCAGGTATTGAAGGATGCCGCTTCAGCTTCTATCTACGGTTCACGTGCTGCCAATGGTGTCATCATCATCACAACGAAGAAGGGTAAGGAAGGTAAAGTGAAGGTGGATTTCGATGCCAGTGTGTCGGTTCAGAATTATGTGCACAAGATGGATGTGATGAATGCTGAGGAGTTTGGACGCACTATGTGGCAGGCTTTTGTAAACGATGGTCTGAATCCCAATAACAATGGTCTGGGGTACAGATATGACTGGGGATACAATCAGCAGAATGTGCCTGTGCTGAATAAGATGACTATGAGTAAGTATCTGGATGCGGATGGCAAGACTCCTGCAAGCGACACTGACTGGTTTAAGGAGACTACACGCACTGGTGTAATTCAGCAGTATAACGTGGCTCTGAGCAATGGTTCTGAGCGCGGTTCTTCGTTCTTCTCTGTCGGTTACTATAAGAATAAGGGTATCATCAAGGAGAGCGACTTCAATCGTATTTCAGGTCGTATGAATACTGAATATAAGCTGATTAAGATTAAAGACAGGAATATTGTTACTATCGGTGAACACTTCACTCTGAACCGCACAAGCGAAGTGCAGGCTCCTGTCGGTTTCCTGCAGAATGTGCTGCAGTTCAACCCTTCATTGCCTGTATATACCACTGACGGCGAGTTTGCCGGTCCTGTAGGTGGTTATCCAGACCGTGAAAACCCTTTAGCTCGCCTGAAACGCAATGGTGACAACAGATATACTTACTGGCGTATGTTCGGTGATGCTTATGTCAACATCAATCCTATAAAGAATCTGAACTTCAAATCTACTTTCGGTCTTGACTATTCGCAGAAGTCGATGAGAGAATTCACTTACCCGATTACCGAGGGTACTGTGGCTAACTCGGTGAATGCAGTTAAGGCTCAGCAGGAGCACTGGACTAAGTGGATGTGGAATGCTATTGCGACTTATAATCTGGAGGCGGGCAAGCACCGTGGTGATGCTTTGCTTGGTGTGGAGTTGAATCGTGAGGACGACATGAGTTTCAGCGGTAAGCGTTATGATTATGTTCGCATGGACAAGAATTATATGTGGCCTAATGCAGGAGTAGGAGAGCAGGAGGCTAAGGGATATGGCGGAGGTTATACTCTGACTTCTTTCTTCGGAAAACTGAACTATACTTTCGATGATAAGTATATTGCAAGTTTTACTCTGCGTCATGACGGTTCGTCGCGCTTCGGTAAGAACAATCGCTATGGTAACTTCCCTTCTGTCAGTGCCGGTTGGCGCATCAATCAGGAGAATTTCATGAAGGATGTATCTTGGATTGATAATTTGAAGGTTCGTGCTTCTTGGGGACAGACCGGTAACCAGGAAATTGCCAATCTGGCTCGTTACACCCTCTACGTGAGCGACTACGGCGAGGCAGGTTTCGGTGGTCAGAGCTATGGAACAAGTTACGACATTGCCGGTACTGGCGGCGGACAGATCCTGCCTTCAGGATTCAAGCGTAGCCAGCTTGGAAATGATGATCTGAAATGGGAAACTACTACACAGACTAACCTCGGTTTCGATTTCGGTTTCTTCCGCAATGCTCTCTACGGTTCGTTTGAATGGTATCATAAGAAGACTAAAGATATCCTTGTAAACATGCCAAGTATCGGTGTTATGGGTGAGGGTACAAACCAGTATGTGAATGCCGGTGAGATGGTGAATAAGGGTGTTGAATTCAATGTAGGTTACCGCGGTAAGATAAGCCAGTTGAACTATGACTTATCCGGAAATATCGGTACTTACAGAAATAAGATTACTAAGTTGCCTGAAACAATTGCTGCCAAAGGTACTTTCGGTGGAAACGGTGTGGAAAGTGTTGTGGGACATCCGATGGGTGCTCAGGTAGGATATGTTTTTGACGGTATCTTCAAGAGTCAGGATGAAGTGGACAACCACGCAGTTCAGCAGGGTGCGCAAGTAGGTCGTATGCGTTGGAAGGACTTGAACGGTGACGGTAAGATTACAGAAAAAGACCAGACTTGGATTTATAATCCAGTGCCAAACTTCACTTGGGGTCTGAATATCTACCTGCAATGGAAGAGCTTTGACCTGACTATGTTCTGGCAGGGTGTTGCAGGTGTTGACGTAATCACTGACCTGAAGAAGGAAACAGACCTTTGGGCTGGTGTGAATGTGGCCAACCTGAACAAGGGCCGCCGTCTGCTCGACGCATGGAGTCCGACAAATCCGGACTCGAATATTCCAGCTGTGAGCACAAGGGATATAAATAACGAAACTCGTGTTTCTACTTATTATGTGGAAAATGGTTCGTATGCAAAACTTCGCAACCTGCAGATTGGCTATAACTTTTCAAAGAAAGTGTGCGAAAAACTCTGTATGTCGCGTCTGCGCGTGTATGTATCAGCTCAAAACCTGCTGACCATCAAGAGTAAGAAGTTTACTGGTGTAGATCCAGAAAATGCAAACTTCGGATATCCTATTCCTCTTAATGTTACATTCGGTCTGAATGTATCGTTCTAAGGAGTTTAAGTAAGAGATGAATAAAATGAAATTCAGAGATTTTAAACATACAGAAAAGATGAAAAAGACAATAATAAATATATGTAAGAGAGGAATGAATAAGTGGTCGGGCACTATGATGGCGACTGCACTCATCCTCCAGTCTTCAGTCTTCGTTTCCTGCAATAGCTTCCTGGATACACACGTTCCGCAGGCTTCGCTCGATGAGGAGTTTGTAAACAATACGGAGAATATAGAACATATGGTGGTGTCGTCGTATGCTATTTTTACTTCGGCTGAAGATATCAACTCTTCTTTCTCAATGTGGAACTTCGAGGTGCGTTCTGACGATGCTTACAAAGGCGGTATAGGTACGAACGACGGTGGTGTGTTCCACCAGTTGGAAGTGCAACAGGGCGTGCTCACCACAAACTGGAATATCAATGACATGTGGGTGAGATTGTACAACTGTCTGTCGCGTGTAAATGCTTCTCTTGCCATTCTGGACAAGGCTGACGATTCGAATCCTATAAAGACTCAGCGCACGGCAGAGATGAAGTTCCTACGTGCTTACGGACATTTCCTGCTGAAGAGACTGTACAAGAATATTCCGTTTGTCGTAAACGAGAATATGTCGTCGGAAGGATATAACGAACTAACTAATACTCAGTACACTAACGATGAGGGATGGCAGGTTATCATCAATGATGCTCTGGCTGCTTACAATGTGTTGCCGGAAAGTCAGGAAGAGAAGGGAAGACCAACAAAGGCTGCTGCAGCAGCACTGCTGGCTAAACTCTACCTCTATAAGGCTTACAGACAGGACGACCCAAAGAGTCATCAGGTGACTTCAATCAATCAGGACGACCTGAAGAAGGTGCTTGAATATACTGATCCTTCTCTGTATGCAAACTATGGTTTGGAGTCGGATATCCACAATAACTTCCGTCCAGAAGAAACTTACGAGAACGGAAAAGAGAGTGTGTGGGCTATCCAGTACTCAAGAAACGACGGTTCTACGTTTGGTAACTTGAACTGGAGCTACGGACTGATTCCACCAAACATTCCAAAGGCTACTGATGGAGGTTGCGACTTCTTCAAACCATCACAGAACCTTGTTAATGCTTTCCGTACCGACGCAAATGGTTTACCTTTGCTCAATAACTTCAACGACAAGAACTACGATAAGGGACAGGACAATGCCGACACTCGTCTCTTCCTAACCATCGGTATGCCAGGTTTCCCATATATGTTCAATGCAAACTTCATGATGGATCAGTCGGAAACTTGGAGTCGCTCAAAGGGTCTGTACGGCTATTATGTATCGCTGAAGCAGAATGTTGACCCAGCTCTCATCGGTGAATACCTGATTAAAGGTTCGTATTGGGCTAGTCCAATGAATCGTATCGTATTCCGCTACGCAGATGTTCTTTTGATGCGTGCTGAGGCTTATGCACAGCTGGACAAGAGCACTGAGGCTATTCAGATTGTAAACGAAATCCGTAAACGTGCTTCAGGCAGCGTTAAGATGATAAACAACTATCCTTCTGACTATGGTGTGTCGCTGAAAGTCGGTCAGTATTCTGATAGCTATTCAAAAGAAAAGACTATACAGATTGTGAAGATGGAACGCCGTCTGGAACTGGCAATGGAGAGCGAACGATTCTTCGACCTTGTACGCTGGGGTGAAGCTGCTGCAGTGATAAATAAGTACTTCTCAACCGAGAGCCTTATCCGTGCACACTTGAAAGGTGCCCGATTCACAGAGAACAAGGATGAATACTTGCCTATTCCATTTGAACAGTTGTCTGCTTCAAACGGACATTACACACAGAACATAGGCAACTGGTAATTTCCAAATTATTTATAATATGCATTTTTCCTGAAAGCAATAAATTTAAAGACTATGAATAATAAATCAATATCAAATATTCTATTGGCAATGCTTCTTGTGCTGCTCTCTACTGCTTTTTCCGCATGTAGCGACAACAAAGCAGGCAATATGAATATGGAAGGCGACTGCGAAATAGAAGCCTTTGCTCTCGATAACATAAACGGAGTCATCGATCATGCAAAGCGCATGATTGTTGTAAACCTGCCAGAAGTGTACGAAACATCGGCAATGAAGGTGACAGAACTGAAGTTGTCGGCAGGAGCTAAATGTAATCTAGCCATTGGCGACCAGATGGATATGGGCACTTCACACGGCGTGACTGTAACAAATGGGGATGCATTCCTCGATTGGGTGATATCTGTGCAACATGCTAAACCACACATCGTACCGAAGGCTGTATTCCTTGGTATGGAAGCAACAAAGGCTGACCTTGATCCAGAAGCTCGTGCTGCTTGCGATTGGATGCTAGAGAACGTGGAAGGTGCCCGCTATGCTTCGTATGAGGACATCAGAGAGGGTATTTGCGACCTGAAGGAATGTAAGATTATATGGTGGCACTATCACTCCGATAATGCTGTTGACGGACATGATGATTTCGTAAAGAAGGCAGAGAACATGCTTACCATCAAGAACCAACTGGTTGCTTACTATAACAATGGTGGTTCGTTCTTACTCACTCGTTATGCAACAAACCTGGCTTCGTTTATCGGTGCTACAGGTACTGATGACTGGACTACTCCAAACAACTGCTGGGGTGGTAAAGAAATGGAAGCTGAACAATGTAGCGTACCATGGTCTTTCTTTATGCAGGAAGGACAGGAAGGACACGACCTGTATAAAGGACTTGTTATGGGAGCCACAGCAAACGAGGTGTTCTGTACAGATAAGGGTTATTACGTGACTAACTCTACAGCACAGTATCACATTGGTGGAGATTGGGGTGGATATGACAATTACGACGCATGGCTCACACGCACTGATGGTGTCATCCTTGGTGTAGGTGGTGACAAGGCAATCGTAGCTTGGGAATATCCTGCTAAAGGCTCTCGCGGCGGTATCCTATGTATCGGTTCCGGATGTTTCGACTGGTATTCATACACATTCGGAAGCGGATATGTAGAGAACTACCATAAGAACATTGCTATTATGACAACGAATGCTATTAATCACTTAACGAAATAATAAGCTATGAAGACGATTGTTTCCCAAATATTATATACAGGAATTTTGACTTGCACTGTGTGTGTAATGGCTGCCTGCAGTGATGATAAGTATGATGGCGACCCATCGAAGGACTGGGACGGTACAACCACTTATCTGGAATCGAGCGATGATAACGGTTTCCAAACATACTATAACCCTGCTATCGGACGCTGTGGCGACCCAATGCCGTTCTACGACCAGAAAGCAAAGGAGTTTAAGGTGCTCTATCTGCAGGAGTACGAAAATAATGGTGCCAATTATCATCCATATTGGGGTGTTTCAACTCGGGACTGTGCTAACTACACATCGTTGAACGAGGTGTTGCCAACTGGAACTAACTCAAGGCAACAGGATGCAGTATTGGGTACAGGCTGTGCTTTCTATAACGAAGAGGACGGACTCTATTATATCTACTACACAGCTTTCAATATGCTGCTCTCAAATCGAGAGGTAATTATGCGTGCTACTTCATCTGATTTCAAGACTTGGCGCAAAGACCCTTCATGGGTGCTGAAAGGTGTTGATTACGGTTATTCAGCAATCGACTTCCGTGACCCACAGGTGTTCAAGGCTGACGACGGTATGTGGCACATGGTAATCAGTTCGAACCTTAAGTTTGCAGACTTTAAGTCTTCTAACCTCCGCGACTGGGAACATGTAGGTTCGTTCGACATGGTCTGGGACCGTATGTGTGAATGTCCTGATGTGTTTGAAATGAACGGCAAGTGGTATATGATTTATAGTGAGGCTATTTCATGGAGCCGAAAGGTGAAATATATGGTTGCCGACTCATGGGATAATCTGAAGAAGCGTTTCAGCAGCAGTACTCCTACCTTCCCTTCTGACGGCAGGGAGGGCATTCTGGACAGCCGTGCATACTATGCAGGAAAGACTGCTTCGAATGGAACTGACAGATTCATCTGGGGATGGTGCCCTATACGTCCGAACGGAACTAATGCCGAGCGCAATGTGGAAGTAGGAGCAGATGGCGAACCTCTGTGGGCTGGAGCTCTGGTGTGCCACCGCATCGTACAGCACGAAGACGGTACACTTACCCTTGGCGAAGTGCCTAATATAAAGGCTAAGTATAATAAGACCAAGGAGGTGAAGGTGATGCAGCAGAACGGATTTGTAAACGGAACTCTGAGCGGTGATGGCGCATATGTGATGTATAACCGTCTCGGACGCTGCAATCATATCTCATTCACTGTTACTACTACTGATAAATTCGGTGTGTCACTGGTACGCTCTTCTGATGCTCCTACATATTATACTATGGTCATCAATCCGGAAGACAATGGTAGCAACCGCAAGATAAACTTCGAAGAAGAGGGTCCGAAGGGAAAGGGTTTCATAGCAAGTGTTGACAGCTATAAGTTCAAGACTCCTGGTGACAATACTTATAAGGTGGATATCTACACCGACAATTCTGTAGTTGTTATGTATATTAACGATAATGTATGCTATACTCAGCGTATATACGGAGTTAATAAGAACTGCTGGAGTATCAATGGCTATGGTGGTGATGTAAAAATCAACAATGTGGCAGTTTCACAGCCATAATGCATAATTCATAATGCATAATGCATAATTGGCTGGCGCAATCCTAAGTTTTTCAGTATGAATTAAAATAAATTAATTTTCAAAAAACAATTTTATTATGAAAAAAGTATTTTTATTTATGTGCCTTATGGCAACAACGGTTATCGCATCGGCAACTGATGTGTGGGAAGGTGAACACTCTGTGTCGTGGAATAACACTCTGAAAATTGATGCTGATAAGTTTGCAGACATGAAGGTAGGCGACAAAGTAGTGGTTGACTTCAAGGACGCTGCTGGCGAAGTAATCGAGCTGCACAGCAACGGAGGTATGCTTCCGGGCACTCGCTTTGCACATTTCATCTACCCCGACCAGAGCAACGTCGAGGTGTTTGCTACCCCTGCAATGCTTGCATCGCTGAAGGAGTACGGTCTTGAGGTGTGCGGTATGGATTTCACGGCTACCAAGGTGTGGTATGGTGACGGCAAAGAGGGCATCGACGACCTGACTGCCTGGAGCGGTTTCTTCTGGATGGACGAATGGAGCACTCTGGAGATTACAAAGAACAGCTTCGTGGGCATTGATTGGGACAATATCTCTGCCATCCGCTTCTATTCCGAGGCTGGCCGCACTGACTATGTCATCAACATACTGACCAAGTGGGGCGATGGTGGTAAGCTCGGCGACCAGACTACTATGACCATGACCAACGAATATGCAGAACTCAGCCTTAAGGACATCAACATGGAGGCAGCACTTGCTGACGTAGATCGTCTTATGATTCAGTGCAACAAGGAAGGTGGCGCACCATTCAACTTTACACAGGTAGAACTCGTTGCTAAGCCAACAGCTATTCAGAGCGTTTCTGCAAAGGCTGAGAAAGCTGAAACTATTTATGACATTCAGGGGCGTCCTGTAACAAATCCTGTTCAAAAAGGTATTTATATAGTTAAGGGTAAAAAAGTTGTATTCGGGAAATAATCAGGAGATTGTGTTTTTCATAACACATTTATTGTGAGGATGAATTTATAATCGTATTTTTGCAAGTATTAATACTAACTCATAACTGATTAATACATGAAAAAACTATTCGTAATAATGATAGCTAGTATTCTCTGCCTGTCTGCTCAGGCAGGGAATACTTCTCCGCTTCTCTTAGGCAATAATCACGCTATGAAACGCGTAAGTGTTACTCAACGCTATATTTTATTGCCTGTGCAGGAACGCGAAGATTATGCCAGCATAAGAGTGTTGGCTAATAATCAACAGGTACAGACTCTGAATGTAAAACTGGCAGTTGACAAGGTGGACTATTATGTTCCACTCGATTTGCAGCGATTTGGCATAAACGAGATACTGCTTGATATCACATTCCACGGAGATCGCCGTTTCACTGGAGCAATGAAGGATTTCATCTGCTGGAACGAGATGAAACAAAGCAATTCTTTCGAACCAAAGAAGGAGGAGAAGTATAATCCTGTGTATCATCATACTCCTGTATATGGATGGATGAACGACCCTAATGGTATGTTCTACAAGGATGGGGTGTATCACTTGTTCTACCAGTGGAACCCATATGGTTCACAGTGGGAAAATATGACATGGGGACATTCTACAAGCCGCGACCTCATACACTGGGAGGCTCAGCCTACAGCTATCGAACCCGATGCACTCGGAAGCATCTTCAGCGGTTCGTGTGTGGTTGACAAGAAGAATAATAGGGTAGTGGCTCTCTACACCTCAGATGGCAATAAGACTCAGGTGCAGTCGATGGCTGTTTCTACTGACGGAGGACAGACATTCAAGAAATATGCAGGAAATCCGGTGCTCGTAAGTACTGAGGCTGATTTTCGCGACCCGAAGGCTTTTTGGAACCCGGAAATACAAAAGTGGAACCTCATCCTTGCTGCAGGACAGGAAATGCGAATATACAGTTCGGCTGATTTGATGGACTGGAAGTATGAAAGTTCTTTCGGTACTGGCTTGGGTTGTCACGATGGTGTATGGGAATGTCCTGATCTGATAAAATTGCAGGTGAGAGGCACAGACAAACAGAAGTGGCTCCTTATTTGTAATATCAACCCTGGAGGTCCTTTCGGCGGTAGTGCAACACAGTATTTTGTAGGTGAATTTGACGGACATAATTTCACTTGCGAACACACTGATACACGCTGGATGGATTATGGAAAGGATCACTATGCAACGGTGACTTTCGATAATGCTCCAGACGGACGACATATAGCTATTGCATGGATGTCAAACTGGCAATATGCAAATCAGGTGCCTACAAAGCAATTCCGCAATGCAAATAGTGTACCACGCGATTTGGATCTCTTTGAGTATCAGGGACAGACTTATTGCGGTGTGACACCATCTCGCGAATTGCTGGCTCTGCGTAGTAAAACCACAAACAAGTTGCCGCAGGCTGGCGAAATAGTTGTTGACCTGAAGGGTAGTGCAGAGATAACTCTTTCGAATCAGATAGGAGAACAAATAGTGCTCAACTACGACGCAAAGGGTAAGACTTTCGCAATGGACCGTACTCGCAATTATGCAAGTTTCAGCGAGAACTTCCCTTGCAAAACTGTTGCTCCAGTATATGGAGATATACGCCAGTTCCGTATCTTTATAGACCGTAATTCTATTGAAGTGTTTGATGCTGAAGGACGTATGTCAATGACTAATCTTGTTTTCCCTCAAGAACCGTATAATAATATAAAGGTTGTTGGTGGAAAGGCTACAATGTATGAATTTAAATAATAAGGAAAATTCGAATTGATTATGAGTCAAAGTAAGAAATTAACACTTGTTCCGCTGATGCTCAGTTTCTTCTGCATGGGCTTTGTGGATCTGGTAGGTATAGCTTCGAATTATGTGAAAGAAGACCTGGCATTGAGCGATTCTGTTGCTAATGTCCTACCTTCACTTGTATTCTTCTGGTTCCTTATCTTCAGTGTGCCAACAGGTATGCTGATGAATAGAATAGGACGAAAGAAGACTGTATTACTCTCGCTCGTCGTAACAGTGCTGGCTCTGTTGCTGCCTGTTTTCGCAAATAATTTCTATGTGATGCTCATTGCTTTCTCACTCTTAGGCATAGGTAATGCTCTGATGCAGACATCACTTAACCCTCTTGTGTCGGGAGTAATCGGAGGCGACAACCTGGCATCTACACTCACGTTTGGCCAGTTTGTGAAGGCTATTGCCTCGTTCTCTGCACCTTATTTGGCTATGTGGGGTGCAACGCAGGCAATACCTTCTTTTGGACTTGACTGGAGAGTTCTCTTTGCTATATTCTTCATTGTGGGTACTCTATCAACATTATGGTTGGCTATTACACCAATCACTGAAACTCCTGTCGAAGGAAAACCATCGACATTTGTGGAGTGTTTTAAACTGCTCGGTGTGCCAGTAGTGCTTCTCTCTTTCTTCGGAATTATGTGTCATGTAGGTATTGATGTAGGTACTAACACTACTGCTCCGAAGATTCTGATGGAACGACTCGGTATGTCTCTTAATGAGGCTGCTTTTGCAACATCACTATATTTTATATTCCGTACAGTAGGATGTCTCACTGGTTCATTCTTCTTGCGCATCATGAATAATCGATGGTTCTTTATCATTTCTGTTGTTATGATGGCATGCTCTATGTGTGGTCTGTTCTTCGGTACAGAACAGTGGATGCTTTATGCAGCCATAGCGCTTGTCGGATATGGCAACTCAAACATATTCTCACTTGTCTTTGCCCAAGCACTGAAAGCTATGCCACAGAAACAGAACGAGGTGAGCGGACTGATGATTATGGGACTCTTCGGCGGAACGATATTCCCTCTCTTGATGGGTTTTGCAAGCGATGCAATGGGACAGGCTGGTGCTGTGCTGGTTATGACTATCGGAGTATTATATTTATTTACGTACATAAAAAATATCAAATAACATGAAAACAAAACGTTATGTCGTAGGACTCGGAGAGGTCCTGTGGGATGTACTTCCAGAAGGAAAGAAACTCGGAGGCGCACCTGCTAATTTTGCCTACCATGCAGGACAGTTCATAGGTAATGATAATACCATAGCTATAAGTGCTATAGGCGAAGATGAACTTGCTGAAGAAACTCTCGTAGCTCTTCGTCAGCACGGATTGAACGATCTGCTGCCTAAGGTTCCGTACCTAACTGGAACGGTGCAGGTGCAACTCGATGCTCAAGGTATCCCAACGTATGATATCAAAGAAAATGTTGCATGGGATAATATTCCATACGATAATGATATAAAACAGATAGCTTCCAACTGTCGTGCCGTTTGTTTTGGTTCGCTGGCTCAACGCAATGTGGTAAGCCGTGCTACAATACACCGTTTCCTTGATGATACTCCTGCTGATTGTCTGAAGATTTTCGATATCAACTTGCGTCAGCAGTTCTATACTAAGGATATTATAGAAGGCTCGTTTAAACGTTGTAACATACTGAAAATAAATGATGAGGAATTGGTAATCATTAATCGTATGTTCGGTTTCGAGAGTTTGGATATGCGTACTACTTGTCAGCAGTTGCTCGAAAACTATAGTCTTGATATGGTGGTGCTGACTTGTGGAACCAACGGATCGTATGTGTTTACTCCGAATATTACTTCCTTCCAGGAAACTCCGAAGGTAACAGTTGCTGATACTGTAGGTGCTGGCGATTCTTTCACAGGCTCATTCTGTGCTGCTATCCTCAATGGAAAACCGATTGAGGAAGCTCATAAAATCGCTGTTAAGGTGTCTGCTTTTGTATGTACTCAGAATGGGGCTATGCCTAAGTATTCTGACGAACTGATTGCCCTTGTGAAGTAATTATTCATTTTCTTCTCTCCAGGCACGGGTGCGGAGGAGGATGTTTTCGCGTAGGCAGTCGCTATAGAGCCAGGGCTCGCAGCTGTGGATGTCGCCTACGTTGAGGAATCCTTTGTAGGGACGGTATTCTGAGGCGCTGTAGTTGGTGGCTACCAGAACGTGGTAGGTGGTGTCGAGACGTATCTGTATGGTGTCTTGGAGGGTGGCTGGGCGTTCGTCGGTACGCCAGTTGACGGGGTTGATGGCGATGCAGGAACCTGCTATGACGGGATTGATGTATTTCACGTCTTTGACGGTGTTGTAGCAGATGGTTACTCCTATGTCGTCGTCGCTCTGTGCCGGTACGATATGTGTGGTTTGCAGGGTATCCTGCGGGGTTACTTTAAATCCGAGTACGTAGGCTGCTGCGAGGTGGCGGTAGGTGTCGTCGCTGATGTGTTTGAGCAGTTGCACTACGGCATAGCCGCCCTGGCTGAATCCGGCTATGATGATGGGACGGCGCGGGTTGCGCAGACGGAGAAATTCTTCGAAGGCGAGGAAGACGTCGTGCATGGAGAGTTGTTCGCGGCGGTTGATGGTGTCTTCGTTGCAGGTCATCCATCCTTCCATTGTCATGTGGCGGTAGTAGGGTGCGTAGAAGTTGTTGCCAGGTGCCATGTAGCTCATGATGCGGTTCATCTCCTTTGCCATGTGGTAGCGATGGGAGGGGTTCCATACGTCGGCATAGTGGCAGAGCAGTCCGTCGGTAGTGTGCCAGTCTTCTTCCCATGTAGATACTATATAAAATATGTCTGCTCCGGTGTCGGTGGTGTCGCTCATGGCTGTTATCCACATGTCGGGCAGGGAGTAGTTGGGTGGAGTAGGGATGTAGAGACTGTCGCCCTGGTGCTGCTCTTGTGCGAAGGTTGCAGTAGTTGTGAGCAGGAATAGGAGTATGTTCAGAAGTTTTTGTTTCATATCATAGGTTTATTTTCGTGGCGCAAAGATAAAAATAAAAAATGGTGTTGTGGGGAAATTTATTTAGGTTTATTTTGTCAGTTCGTGAAAAAGTCGTACCTTCGCACCCGCAAAATGCATGGGATTATCCTGTGCTTTTAGTTCAGTGCCTTTGTTGTTGGGCATTTGAACGGTTCGGAAGGATGGTCCGGTAGCTCAGTTGGATTAGAGCAACAGCCTTCTAAGCTGTGGGTCAAGGGTTCGAATCCCTTCCGGATCACGAGACTTGACTTCGAAAAAACGAAAACTTGTTTTCAGGTTTTTAGAAAGAAAGGCTCGTAAGACTGCCCGTGGCAGGGTCAGGGATATTGGAACAAAATCCCTTTGTGGGAGGCTGAGCCAGCAGTGAACAAAATCCCTTCGAAGAAAAACGAAACACCCCTTAATTTTCAAATACTTTGGCGGTGAGACGATATCAAATTTCGCAAAAGGCGGGCATTGCGGGCTCGCAGATGTCACTCTCCGTTTACCTTCTCCAAAAAGTTCAAAGAAAATTAAACAGAATAAAGAATAATAAATATGTCAAAAATTTGTCAGATTACAGGTAAGAGAGCTGTTGTGGGAAATAACGTTTCTCACTCTCTGCGACGCACTAAAAGACAGTTTAATGTCAACCTGTTTACTAAGAAGTTCTACTATGTAGAGGAAGATTGCTGGATTTACCTGAAAGTGAGTGCAGCAGGTCTGCGCATTATTAACCGTATCGGTCTTGATAAGGCTATCCGTAACGCTCTTGACAAGGGTGTTCTGGATATCAAGACTCTTGAGAACCAGGTGATTGGTTAATTAAAACGAAACGAAAGGAGAAATCATTATGGCAAAGAAAGCTAAAGGTAATCGTGTACAGGTAATCCTCGAATGTACAGAAATGAAGGATAGCGGTCTTCCAGGCACATCACGCTATATCACTACAAAGAACCGCAAGAATACTCCAGACCGTTTGGAGTTGAAGAAGTATAACCCAATCCTTAAGAGAATGACAGTTCATAAGGAGATTAAATAAAAGTAAGAAACTATGGCAAAGAAAACAGTCGCTACACTTCAGAATAAAGACAGCCGTTCTTTTACTAAGGTTATAAAGATGTTCAAGTCTCCAAAGACTGGTGCATACGCATTTGACGAGAAGATGGTTCCTGCTGATCAGGTTAAGGACTATCTGAAAAAATAAGGAATACGCATAGAAATATGTATGGTCGGAAACCTCTCCAAAAATTTTTTGGGGAGGTTTTTTGTGGTTTTTCAATAAATTATTTGTACTTTTGCGCCTAATAGCATTGGTATATCATAGAAACTCAATAAGGAAATGGGATTTTTTGATTTTTTCTCTAAGCAAAAGAAGGAAACTCTGGACGAGGGACTTTCGAAGACGAAGGAGAGTGTTTTTGGTAAAATAGCACGTGCTGTAGCCGGAAAATCTACGGTTGACGACGATGTGTTGGACAACCTTGAGGAGGTGCTGGTGACGAGCGATGTGGGTGTGGAGACTACTCTGAATATCATCAAGAGGATTGAGGAACGCGTGGCTCGCGATAAGTACGTAAATACAAGTGAACTGAATAAGATTCTGCGCGAGGAGATAGCTTCGCTGCTGACTGAGAATAATACTGAGGATACGAACGGTTTTGAACTGCCTGCAGACCATAAGCCATATGTGATTCTCGTAGTAGGTGTGAATGGTGTGGGTAAGACTACGACGATTGGTAAGTTGGCTTGGCAATTCAAACAAGCAGGAAAGAAGGTTTATCTGGGTGCTGCCGATACATTCCGTGCCGCCGCCGTAGAACAGATTGTAATCTGGGGCGAAAGGGTAGGTGTGCCGGTGGTGAAGCAACAGATGGGCAGCGACCCTGCTGCTGTAGCTTTCGATGCTGTCAGTTCGGCTGTAGCAAATGGTGCTGATGTGGTAATCATTGATACTGCAGGCCGACTGCACAATAAGATTGGACTTATGAATGAGCTTACGAAGATTCGTAATGCTGTGAAGAAAGTGGTAGGTACGGCTCCAGATGATGTGTTGCTCGTGCTCGACGGTTCTACAGGACAGAATGCTTTCGAACAGGCAAAGCAGTTTACGAAGGCTACTGAGGTGACTTCGATGGCTATCACAAAACTCGATGGTACAGCCAAGGGTGGTGTGGTAATCGGTATCAGCGACCAGTTTAAGATTCCTGTGAAGTATATAGGACTGGGAGAGGGTATGGAAGACCTGCAACCATTTAACCGTAAGGCTTTTGTAAATTCTCTCTTTGGTGAGTAAAGGCTTTCTTGCTGGCGGATGAAAAGAAATACGATAGATATTATCACTCTTGGGTGCTCGAAGAATCTGGTGGATTCGGAAAGGCTGATTCGTCAGCTGGAACTGAACGGATTCACAGTCCGTCACGATCCGAAGGAGGTGAATGCAGAAATCGTTGTGGTGAACACCTGCGGTTTCATTGCTGACGCAAAGGAGGAGAGCATCAATATGATTCTGGAACTGGGAGAGGCGAAGCAGGAGGGACGAATCAGAGAGTTGTATGTGATGGGGTGTCTGTCGGAAAGGTATTTCGAAGAATTAGGAAAGGAAATCCCTGAGGTAGATAAGTTCTACGGAAAGTTTAATTGGACTGAGCTAATCGGCGATATAGGAAAGACTTACGATGAGAAAAGAGAAGATGAACGACGTCTGACTACTCCTAAGCACTATGCTTATATAAAGATAGCCGAAGGGTGCGATAGACAATGTGCGTACTGTTCGATTCCTATCATAACTGGTACGTTCAAGAGCAGACCGATGGAGAGGATTGTGGCAGAGGTGGAACAACTGGTGGCTGAGGGTGTGAAGGAGTTTCAGGTGATTGCCCAGGAGATTACTTTCTACGGCATAGACCTGTACGGAAAACAGATGATTGCCGAACTGGTACGCCGGATTAGTGACGTGAAGGGTGTGAAGTGGATTAGACTGCATTATGCATATCCCACTCATTTTCCTTACGAACTGCTGGAGGTGATGAGAGAGAGGGATAATGTGTGCAAGTATCTTGACATAGCTCTGCAGCATATCAACGACAAGGTGTTGGAGAATATGCAGCGACATATAGACAGCAAGGAGACGAAGGAACTGATAGAAAGAATCAGAAGGGAAGTACCGGGAATTTGTCTTAGAACAACCCTGATGGTGGGTTTCCCGGGAGAAGGGGAGAAGGATTTCGAGGAATTGAAAGACTTCGTGCGTTGGGCTAAGTTCGACCGCATGGGTGCTTTCGCTTATTGCGAAGAAGACGGCACTCCTGCTGCTAAGATGTTTAAGGACGAAGTGCCTGAGGAAGTGAAACAACAGCGTCTGTCGGACTTGATGGCTCTGCAGCAGGACATCTCAGCAGAGGTGCAGGCAGAGAAGATAGGAAGTGTGCAACGAGTGATTATAGACCGGAAGGAAGGGAACTACTATGTGGGACGCACTCAGTACGACTCGCCTGAGGTAGATCCGGAGGTGCTGATACCTGTGGCGGAGGGATTGCTGCGAACAGGCTGTTTCTACGATGTGCAGATTACCGATGCCGACGATTTCGACTTGTATGGAACGAAATTATAAACAATAAAACATATTTACTTTATGAACAATCGTACATTTATTGACCGTATGGCTAAGAAGCTGGGCAGCGACGCAGACGAACTGCAACAGCAGGTGGACGTTTTTGTACAGGCTTTACTCTCACAGGTGAATGCCGGCAATTCTGTCACTATCAAAAACTTCGGTGTGTTTGAACAGAAAATGAAAGCGGAACGAAAAATTTACAACCCTACAACTAAGTCTTTTAATGTAATCCCTGCAAAGCAAACTGTCGGATTCAAGATGGGTGCTGCGCTGAAGGAAAAAGTGCAGTAAGGACGAAAAACGAAAGACGAAAAACGAATAACATTAGGAAACTATGGAAAAACTGACAATTCAAAATATAGTTGATGCCTTTGTAGCTCAAACAGGGGCTTCGAAAAAAGTTGCCGAGGGACTCGGTCGCGCTTTCTTTGACGTTATCATCGAGGGTCTGAAAGAAGACGGAGTGGTAAAGATTAACGGTCTGGGTACGTTCAAACTTGTGAATGTGGCACCACGTGAGAGTGTGAACGTAAATAACGGAGAACGTATTGTAATTGAAGGATATAAGAAGGTCACCTTCGCTCCTATAGACTCTGTGGCAGATGTGTCGGAAGTGACTGCTGTGGTACAGAAGAAGGTAAAGAAGGATGCTGCAAAGACTAAGAAACCAGCTGAAAAGAAGGAAGCTAAAAAAACAGTTGTAGAGGATAGCGGACAGTTCGGAGGTATCGATAGTCTGATTGCTACTCCTGAGTCAGCAAAGGTAGTTAAGAAGGCTGCTGAGAAAGTGGAGAAGGCTGCCGAGAAGGTGACTCCTGCAAAACAGGCTGAGAAGCCAGTTGAGACTCCAAAGGCTGAGACAGTTAAGAAGGAAGATGGTAATAAGAATAACGGCAAACTGGTGAAGGCTTTGCTTTGCATTGCTGCTGTAGCTATCTGCATTCTGCTGGCTGTAAAATTCTGTGGCGGACGCTCGGGGGAATCCGAAGAGGCTGCTCCAGTCGAGGAACCAGTAGTGCAACAGCCTAAAGATACTGTGCCAGAACAGAAGACTTACGTTCTGCAGCGCGGAGACTTCCTCGCAAAGATTTCTCGTGAGGTGTATGGAACTGCCGACTCGGTGAATGCCATAATCCGTCTGAATAAGATTACAAATCCTGACAGTATTGAGGTAGGTACAGTTCTGCTGATGCCATAAAAATACTTCAGAAATACACATTTCCTATAAGTCCTTTTTGTGCCAAATCATTCCTGTGGTGCAGAAAGGGCTTGTAGTTTCATTTAAAATGTCTTAAAATAAAGGGATATCAACCTTTTTTAGATTATTTTAAATATCAGTTATATGGTTGTTATACGGCGAAAGTCGTAATTTTGCAGTCAAATAATAAAAACCAATAAAAAGATATGGCTGAATCCATTGATATCAGAGCTTTGAACGAACTTATCGAGAAACACAGTTCGTTCGTTACAAACATTATGACCGGAATGGAGCAGGAGATTGTAGGTCAGAAGCACCTCGTGGAGTCGCTCCTCATCGGTTTGCTGTCAGACGGACATATCCTCCTCGAGGGTGTTCCCGGTCTGGCAAAGACAAAGGCTATCAAAACACTCTCGTCACTCATCGACGCTCAGTTTAGCCGCATTCAGTTCACTCCAGACCTCCTGCCTGCCGACGTAGTAGGTACTATGATTTACAGTCAGAAGGACGGACAGTTCGTGGCTAAGCAAGGTCCTGTATTCGCTAACTTCGTGTTGGCAGATGAAATAAACCGTGCTCCGGCAAAGGTGCAGTCAGCATTGCTCGAAGCTATGCAGGAGCGTCAGGTGACTATCAGCACTACTACTTACGAATTGCCAAAGCCTTTCCTCGTAATGGCTACTCAGAACCCAATAGAGCAGGAGGGTACTTATCCGCTGCCTGAGGCTCAGGTTGACCGTTTCATGCTGAAGGTGATGATCGACTACCCGAAGATTGATGAGGAGAAGAAGATTATCCGACAGAACATTACTCAGGGTGACAAGGTAAAGGTAAAGCCTATTATGTCAACCAAGGAAATTGAGGAGGCTCGCGACGTAGTGCGCCAGGTATATCTCGACGAAAAGATAGAACAGTATATTGCTGACATCGTATTTGCTACTCGTACTCCAGACAAGTACGGACTCAAGGAACTGAAGGGTCTGATTGATTTCGGAGGTTCACCTCGTGCAAGTATCAATCTGGCTCTGGCTGCAAGAGCATACGCTTTCATCAAGCATCGCGGATATGTAATCCCAGAGGATGTGCGTGCTATCGCTCATGACGTGCTGCGCCATCGTATCGGACTCACCTACGAGGCTGAGGCAAGCAATGTGACAGCAGAGGAAATAGTTAGCAAGATTATAAATAAGGTTGAAGTGCCTTAATGGAATACGAAGAACTTTTACAGCAGGTCCGGAAGATTGAGATAAAGACGAGAAGACTCTCCAACAATATTTTTGCTGGAGAGTATCACTCTGCCTTTAAGGGACGTGGTATGGCATTCAGCGAAGTGCGCGAATATCAGTATGGAGACGATGTTCGCGATATCGACTGGAATGTGACTGCACGTTTCGGAAAACCCTTCGTGAAGGTGTTTGAGGAGGAACGAGAGCTGACCGTGATGCTGCTGGTCGATGTGTCTGGTAGTCTTGACTTCGGTACTCAGCAGCAAACCAAACGCCAGATGGCAACGGAAGTGGCTGCTACACTCGCTTTCTCGGCTATCCAGAACAACGATAAAATAGGTGTTATCTTTTTCTCTGACAAGATAGAGAAGTTTATTCCACCTAAGAAGGGAAGAAAACACATACTGCACATCATTCGCGAACTACTGTTCTTCGAACCAGAAAGTCAGAAGACAGACATTGGTGCTGCCATAGAGTATATGACCAATGCTATCAAGAAACGTTGTACGGTGTTCCTGCTCAGCGACTTCTTTGACCGCAAGGACTACTCGAACCAACTTACAATTGCCAACCGCAGACACGATGTTGTGGCTATACAGGTGTACGACTACCGCATGACAGAACTGCCTGATGTGGGAATTATCAAGATGCGCGACTCTGAGTCGGGCGATGATATACTGGTGGATACCAGCAGTAGGGCAGTACGTCGTGCTCATCACGAGTGGTGGGTGAAGTACCAGGGTTGGTTGCGCAATGTGTTCACACGTTCAAATGTAGATTGTGTAAGCGTGCGTACAGACGAAGACTACGTGAAGGCTCTGCTCGGACTGTTCCGACGCAGAAGTATGTAGTCCATGCTGTTTGGATGCTAAAGGAAATAAGAAATGAGAAATCATACATTACATATTAATCTGCAAAATGTTTTTGGTACCCGACTCCTGTTGTGTGCCTTCTTCTGTGTTTTGAGCACTTTGACTCAGGCACAGGTGACGGTAGAGGCAAAACTCGACTCAGCAGGCATTCTGGTAGGAAAACGTATGGGTATTACTCTTGAGGTGAGTGCCGATGCAGGTAAATTCGTAGAACTGCCACAGTTCGACTCCCTGCAACAGATTGTTCCGGGGCTTGAGTTCGTCAATGCCACACCAGTAGATACTGACTATGTGAACGACGGAAAACGAATGGTGCTGAAAGAGAAATACTACGTAACTTCATTCGATACATCCCTCTACAGTATCCCTCCTATGGAGGTTAAAGTAGATGGTAAGGTGTATAAGACTAACAGATTAGGAATGAAAGTTATAACATTTGATATTGATACTGTAAACGTGGACAGTATCTTCGGGCTGAAAAGCGAAATGGCGCCTCCGTTCGTGTGGGCTGACTGGAGTCTGGTGTTCAGACTTTCCATCTTTGCAGTTATCATTGCCCTCGTGCTGATTTATGTTGCTGTAAGACTGAAGGATAACAAACCAATCATCAAGCGAATAAAGCTGAAGAAACGTCTGGCTCCACACAAGGCCGCTATGCAGAAGATTGAGGAGATTAAGGAGGACAAGATGTTGTGGCAGAGCGAAGACTCGAAGGAATACTACACTCAATTGACTGATACTCTGCGTAATTACATCAAAGAACGCTATGGTTTCAATGCTATGGAGATGACTTCGTTCGAGATTATCCAGCATCTGCAGGATGTTAACGACGAAGAGGCGATTGGTGAGTTGAGAGAGTTGTTCCAAACGGCTGACCTTGTGAAGTTTGCAAAATACAACACGCTGATAAACGAAAACGACCGCAACCTTGTTACTGCTATCGAGTATATCAACCAGACCAAGCAGGAAGAGGAAGAGCAGAAGGCTCAGCCAGAGGAGATTGTAGTCGTCGAACCGCACTCTAAGGTGACTAAGCGTCTGTTGATAGCAGGTGTGGCTGTAGCAGCCATCGTGCTTGTGGGAGTGATAGGATTTTTGTGTTACCGAATTTATATGCTGACACTTTGATTATGGAGTTTAAGAATCCGATATTTTTCATACTGCTTCTTGCACTGGTACCCTACATCCTGTGGTATGTGCTGAAATACAAAAGAAGTTTGCCTTCTCTAAAAGTACCAGAGACGGTGAAATATAGGATGGCTCCGAAGAGTTTCCGACTCTATCTGTTTCATGTGCCTTTCTTGCTTCGCCTGGTGCTTTTCACCCTTGTGGTATGCATTCTGGCTCGTCCGCAGAGTAAGCACACTTGGAGTGATACAGATGTGGAGGGTATTGACATTATGCTGGCTGTCGATGTTTCAACCAGTATGTTGGCACAGGACTTCAAACCGAATCGTGTGGAGGCTCTGAAAGCTATTGCACAGCAGTTTATAGAACGTCGTCCGAACGATAATATGGGTCTGACAATCTTCGCAGGAGAGGCTTACACACAATGTCCGCTGACTACCGATCATGCTGTGTTGATGAACCTCTACAGTAGTGTTGACTGTAATATGGCTGCACGAGGCATTATCGACGATGGTACAGCTATCGGAGACGGTATCATGAATGCCATCCTCCGATTGAAAGACAGTCAGGCTAAGTCGAAGGTTATAATCCTGTTGACCGATGGTGTGAACAATAGCGGAAACATCTCTCCGACTACTGCTGCAGAGATCGCACAGAAGTACGGAATCCGTATCTATACCATCGGAATTGGTACTACTGGAATGGCTCCATATCCGCTGCCTACGGGAAGTACTGTGATGTTGCCAGTAGAAATCGACGAACCTACGATGAACAGAATTTCAAAGGAGACAGGAGGTAGGTATTTCCGAGCACAGAAGAATGCCGACCTTTCTGCCGTATATGCAGATATCGATAAGATGGAGCGCACGAAGTTTAACGTGAAGGAATTCAGCAAGCGCAATGAGTTGTTCGAACCATATGCACTGGCTGCTTTCATCGTGCTGCTGCTAGAGATTCTGCTGAGATATATAGTGTTAAAGAGATTGCCTTAAAAGAGTAGAGAAAACAACAATGTTCAGATTTGCACATCCTACATATTTGTATTTGCTATTGCTCATCCCAGTGCTGATAGCTATATATATAGTTGTCCGCTGGAGAATGCGCCGCCAACTGCGTAAGTTTGGCGATGTAAACCTCATGGCTCACTTGATGCCTGATGTGTCGAGATTGAGAGTACACCTGAAGTTTGCGCTGATGATGACTGCCCTCGCACTTGTCATATTCATTATGGCTCGTCCGCAGTATGGTACTCGCAACGAGGAGGTTAAACGTTCTGGAATAGAAGTGATGATAGCTTGCGACGTTTCGTATTCTATGCTTTGCGAAGACGTGAACCCAAGCCGTTTGGATAAGTCGAAGATGATGGTTAGCAAGCTAATCGAACAGTTTGACCGCGATAAGGTGGGACTTGTGGCATTTGCCGGTTCTGCCATTACTCTGTTGCCTATGACTGCCGACTATGTGAGTGCCAAGATGTTTCTTGACCAACTGAATCCGGAGACTGTGTCGGTTCAGGGAACAAATATGGCAGAGGCTATCCAGCGTTCAATTGCCAGTTTCTCGGATAAGAAGAATGTTGGCAAGGCTTTGATTCTCATTACCGACGCAGAAGACCATGAGGAGGGAGCAGTCGAGATGGCTAAGGAAGCAAAGAAGGCAGGAGTTCAGATATTCGTGCTCTCCGTAGGTACTGATCATGGTGGTCCGATACCTATGGGTGACGGTTCGTATAAGAAAGACCTCTCGGGCAATGTGGTTACAACCAAACTCAACGAGAGGGTAGGAAAGGAAATTGCTAAGGCTGGAAACGGCCTCTACATACATGTTGACAGGTCTAATCAGGCACAGGACATCCTGGATGCAGAGATTTCAAAGATGCAGAAAGCAGATATCTCTATGTCCATGTATTCGGAATATGACGAACAGTTTATCGCTGTTGCTATTCTACTCCTTCTCGTCCTAATTGCTGAGTGTATTGTGATGGAACGCAGAAGTCCGTTCATTCGTCGTCTTACACTCTTTAGCCGTACGCCAAAGTCTGTACAAATCATACTGCTAGCTTTGTGTTTTACATTTGTAAATTCTACAGTTTCAGCACAGATAAACGAACGTGACTACGTGCGTCGAGGCAATCGAAGTTTCCGTTCTGAACAATACGACAAAGCTGAAACAGACTATCTGAAGTCGCTCGAAGTACGTCCTACATATGAAGCATTCTATAATCTCGGACTCACATATCTCCTGCAAGGAAAAGACTCTACAGCTGTGGCTAAGATGATGGATGCCGATTCGTTGGGTACTGGCAACCAACTGAAACGTGCCATGAATTTCCATAATCTTGGAAATGTGTGGTATGCACAGGGGGCTTATCTGTTGAAGAGTAACCAGGACGCTACGTCTGCCTTTCAGAATGCCGTAAACCTCTACAAGAGCAGTTTGCGCTGCAATCCTAATGACGACGAGACTCGATACAACCTCGCTAAGGCTCAGTATCAGTTGAAGAAGAGTCAGCAGCAACAGCAGCAGAACCAGCAGAATCAGGATCAGCAGCAACAGAAGAAAGAGGAGGAGAAGAAGGACGAACAGAAGAAACAAGATCAACAACCTGAGCAGCAGAACGAACAACCACAGAAACCTCAGCAGCAGAAGGAGGATAAGAACGATATGTCGGAACAGACTGCCGAACAATTGCTCAATTCTGCTCAGCAGGATGAGAAAGATGTACAAAGAAAATTAAAGCAACAGAACGCTACAAGAAGAAGTCTGGAGAAAGATTGGTAAACCTACGATTATGAAACGTTTTATAAGCATATTATTCATATTCACGCTGATAACCCTTAACGCTCTTGCTGATGCCACGATGCGACTCTCAGCTCCATCAACAGTAGAGCAGGGTGATAAATTTCGTGTTCAGTTTACTGTAAACACCCAAAGCGGTAGCAATTTTACCCCACCAAATTTTGAGGGGCTGGACGTAATCTATGGTCCAAGTACTTCGCAACAAAGCAGCGTGCAGTTTATTAACGGTCGCATGTCATCGTCGAGCACCATCACATATACGTTTGTAGTGATGGCTTCCCAACCTGGTACCTTTACCATTAAACCGGCAACCATAACTGTTGACGGGAAAGTGCTCCGTTCCAATAGTGCCACAGTAAAGGTGCTTCCAGCCGGACAGGGTGGTGGTTCTAATGCTCAGCAGGGTGGTGGAGCAACTCAGCAACAGCAACAGCACCAGTCGAATGCTCCTGCAGCAAAGGTGTCAGGTTCCGAACTATTCATGACAGCTACAGCCAGTCGTACAAATGTGTATGAACAGGAGGCAATCCTGCTTACGTATAAGATTTATACCACTCTGAACCTCACGCAACTCGATGGAAAACTGCCAACACTCGACGGTTTCCAGATTCAGGAGATTCCTCTGCCTCGTAACAAAGAATTTGAACTGGAGACATATAATGGTCGTAACTACCGTTCGGTCATCTGGAGCCAGTATGTACTGTTCCCACAGAAGAGTGGTGACCTCGTAATTCCTTCTATCACCTACGAAGGTCTTGTGGTCATTCCTCGCAGAAATGTTGACCCGTTTGATGCATTCTTCAATGGAGTTTCAGCTATGCAGGAGGTGAAGAAGAAGATTGTCACTCCAAAACTCACTATCCATGTGTCTCCGCTGCCAGCAAAACCAGCTAAGTTCACAGGAGCTGTGGGTAAATTCACAGTTTCTTCTTCTATCAACACTCAGGAAGTTGAAGCCAATGATGCTGTGACGTTGAAACTGAGTGTGAAGGGTTCAGGAAATATGAAACTCATCCGTACTCCTGAAATAGCCTTCCCGAAGGATTTTGAGACTTATGACGCAAAGATAAACGACAATTTCTCACTTACTCGTGCTGGTCTTTCGGGTACGAAAACATTCGAGTATCTGGTGGTTCCTCGTCATGCAGGCACATTTACTATTCCTGCTGCCGAATTTGTTTATTTCGATACCGACAGCAAGTCGTACAAGACCTTGACTACCGAATCCTACACCCTGAAAGTGAAGAAGGGTAAGGGTGGTACAGTTCACACAGCCGACTACTCTAACAGTCAGCAGGATGTGAAGGAACTGGCTAAGGATATCCGCCACATCAAGTTGGGTGATGCAAAACTGGAACAGCGCGACCAGACTCTTTGGGGCACATCTGCTCAGTTGCTCAGTTACCTCGTTCCGTTCCTCCTCTTCATCATAGCAATCATTATTGGCAACAAACGTATTGCAGCCAACAACGACAAGGCTCGAGTACGTGGTAGGAAAGCTAATAAGATGGCTCTGCGTCGTATGAAGAAAGCAAAGAAACTTTTGGCAGAACGAAAGCAGAACGAGTTCTACGATGAGGTACTGCGTGCTATGCTTGGATATGTAGCCGACAAACTTAACATCCCTCAGGAACGTCTGAATAAAGACAATATACAATCAGAACTCTCTGCCAGCAATGTTTCTCAGGAACACATAGCAGCATTCCTCAAGACTATGAGCGACTGCGAATTTGCCCGCTATGCTCCAGGCGATGCAAATGCTAATATGGAGAATATTTACAAGAGTGCCATTAGCACTATTAGTGAAATGGAAGATAGCCTATAATGCACATGAAACAGATACTATTCATATTCCTCCTCTCCGTCCTTTCTCTGCCTGCTTTGGCTGTGACAAAGGCGGAAGCCGATGCTCTATACGGCAAGGAACAATATAAGAAAGCAGCAGCTGCATACAATGAAATTCTGAATACTCAGGGTGTGGCAGCGGAGATATACTACAACCTCGGAAACTGTTATTATAAGTTGGATAGCATTCCACTTGCTATCCTCAACTATGAACGTGCCTATGAACTGAGTCCAGGCGATAATGATATTCGCAATAACCTGACCTTTGCTCGCGGCAAGACAGTTGATAAGGTGGTACCACCATCTAAGATGTTCTTCGTCACATGGTGGAACAACTTCACCCACCTGCAAAGTGTTGATGCTTGGGCACAACAGGCTATCGTGCTGTTTATCATAGCTCTCATCAGCCTGCTTGTCTATTTTCTTTCTTTCAACATTCGTGTTAGGAAGATATCATTCACCATCGGAGTACTTCTCATGATGGTAGTAATTCTTCACAACTTGGCAGCATATTCGCAGAACTCCGAAATACGTGACCATGCAGCAGCAATCGTGATGGCTCCTGCTGTGTCTGTAAAGAGTTCCCCAAGTCATAATAGTACCGACCTCTTCCTCATCCACGAGGGTTCGAAGGTTGAGATTCTCGATCAGTCGATGAAGGGTTGGATAGAAGTGAAATTCGAAGAGGGTAAGCAAGGCTGGATCCCGTCTAAGACAGTAGAAATAATCTAACACCACTTCCTCATATATGGACTTAGCACATCTTAATGAACTGGATCACCAATGGACGTTGGCACTCAATGGCAGCGACTCCCTCTTCTGGGACAATGTCATGTTTACTTACACCAACACCTTTTCCTGGTCTCTGGTCATACTGACATTGTTTTTCATCATCTTCAAGAATAATGATGTGCGTCAAGCCCTTATGATAACTGTTACGATGATACTTCTCATCGCTGTCGCTGACCGCTTTTGTTCGGGTTTAATAAAACCTATGATATCTCGTTGGCGACCCACTCAAGACCCTGAACTGATGTACTTGGTCGATATCGTTCGGGGTTATCGTGGAGGCCGTTTCGGATTTTTCTCAGGACATGCTTGCAACACAATGTGTATAGCCGTATTCCTCTCGTGGCTATTCCGTCATCGCAACGTGACTCTAACACTCATTTGTTGGTCGCTCTCAACCACTTTCACTCGTATCTATCTGGGGGTTCACTATCTGGGCGATGTGCTCGTAGGCTTCGCCATAGGCGCCATTCTCGGCACCATCTTCTATTTCCTCATGCAGTTTGTATCAAAACGTAAGGGGATAAGCAGCAACAGTCCTGTATCCTCCCATTTTACTGCAACAGGCTATTTCGTAGATGATATGAATCTTCTGCTTACGGTTATCTTCCTGAATTATATCCTTGTTACCATCTTTGCCGTATCAATGGGTTATTAATTGGGTCAAAGGTCTAAGGTCAATTATGCATTATGAATTATGCATTATGCATTACCCTCAATTCCTTCCATTTTACTTCTATCATAACAGTTCCGCCACCGGGCAATTGCATTTCGTATGCACCTTTCTGTCGGTTAGAATGGAAACCCTTTGCAGTCAATAGGTTTTTCACTTGTGTTTCGTTAAATCCCAACGGACTGAGTAGTTCGTGCAGCACAGAGATAGGTGAGGCACTCTGAGCCAGTCGTTCGCGGTTTATCACCAGAGCTCCGTCCTCAGTTCTTCTGCTACAACGTTTCTTCTCTTTCTCTATCCAGTCCTCGTAAATCTTCGTCATCTCTGCAACATTCTGCATGGTGTCGCACAGATTATCCACAACTCCTTTGTTTATTTCTTTCAGAACAGGCATCACGTCGAGTCGCATTTTGTTTCTCGACACATCGTTTTTCAGATTACTCGAATCCGTAACCCATTTCTCGCCGCAATCCTCCAGATAGTCGGTTATGTCTTGCCGGCAAACGCAGAGTAGGGGACGCACCACCTTACTTCCCTGTTGGTTTGTGCTCACTGGTTTTATGCCGCCCAAACCTCTTATGCCGGTTTTTCTTACGCAATTCAGCAGGAAAGTCTCAGCATTATCGTCCTTATGATGTCCTACGGCTATGGCGCAGCAACCCTCCTCCTCGACAATCTGTTTGAAATAATCATACCTCAGTTCTCTTGCAGCTACCTCAATGCTTACAGCCTTCTCTCGTGCATAAGCTGTAGTGTCGAAGTCTGTCAGATGGAGTTTCACACCCATCCTCTCGCATAGGTTTCTCACAAACTCCTCGTCCCTCATACTTTCTGTGCCTCTAAGGTGGAAATTGCAATGAGCTGCTACCACTTCAAAACCAAGTGTTTTCAGAGTGAGCAACAGACATACCGAGTCAGCTCCGCCACTCAAGGCTACGACAACCTTGTCGCCTGCCCTCAGCATAGCCTCTGCCTCTATAAACCGCCTTACGGTATCTCTGAACGTCTTTGCCTTCATTACTTCTTCTGGAAAACTACATCATACACTTCCTTGCGCTTATAGTCTTTGTCGAAGAGCAGAGGTTGGTTTTCAGCACCCAACCACGAATCGCGGTCTGAGAGGTTCCAAAACGTCACACAGTCTATGATGTCGGCGTTTTTCCTCAGAACACGGAAAATGGCTGCATACTGTTCCTTCTGCTTAGCCTTCACCTTGTCGTCTGGGTCGCTTGCCTCCTTACTGAACTTCAGAGCTCCGCCCATTTCGCGGTTAGCTCTCACATCCAGTTCTGTCACGTGCAAATGATTTACTACAGCCCGGTACTTCGCTATTGCAGCCTCTATGTCCTGTTCCGACGGACCATAGATATTATAATGCCCCTGCATACCGATTCCGTCGATAGGCACTCCGTCAACCTTCATCGTACGCACCACCTCAGCAATGCGATTGCTCTTCACCGGGTCACACTCATTATAGTCGTTATAGAAAAGCAGAGCCTTGGGGTCAGCCTTTCTTGCAGCCTTGAAAGCCTCACGAATAAAATCGTCGCCTGCAATCTTATAGAGTCTCGACTGACGGAAATGATTCTCAGCCTTCGGATCATCAGTTATAGCCTCGTTCACTACGTCCCAGCAGTAAACCACATCCTTATATTTGCTTACGATAGCCTTGATATGCTTGCGCAGGCGCTTCAGCAGAGTCTTCTTGTCCACCTCGTTGCCGTTCTTGTCTTTGTAAATCCAGTCGCCAATCTGATTGTGCCATACCAGACAATGTCCTCTCAACTTTATTCCGTGTTCACGACAGAAATTTGCTATGCGGTCAGCTCGTTCCCAGTTATACTTCCCCTCAGCAGGTTCCGTAGGTTGTGGTTTCATGTCGTTCTCAGCTGTTATGCTGTTGAACTCCTCGCAGATGAGAGCACTCTGCATAGGGTCGCTCACATTTCTTTGGTTCACAGCTACACCTATCAGAAACTCGTTCTTATATGCATCCTTCAGACCTTCGGCACTTGCCGTCTGACTACCTGCTAACAGCATCATTCCAGCTGCAGCAAAAATGCTTGCAAATATCCTTTTATTCATGGTTGTTATGATTGATTGTTAGTACACATTCAGTTCGTATATCATACTCTGTCTGCAAAGGTAATCAAAAAACGAGAAAAATATCTGTATAAGCAAAAAATTTTTCATTTCTGTTTTGTTTGTAGTCTAAAAAACCTTACCTTTGCACCCGCATTTCAGAAAATGGTGCCTTGGATGAGTGGCTTAGTCACCGGTCTGCAAAACCGTTTACACCCGTTCGAATCGGGTAGGCACCTCAAGAAATATGCGGACAACTTCAACTTCGAAGCTGTCCGTTTTTTTCAGCTATTATGAAACAGAAACTGATAACTCTTACCATCATGCTGGCGATGAGCAGCATGATAAACGCACAAGTACAGACCGACAGCCTGAAAGATCAGCCTGCACGGAGCGATTTTGTATTTCATCTTAAAGGAGATGTAGTAACCAACTACATTTGGCGTGGTCTCAATTTGGGACATGTGTCCCTGCAACCGGAAATGTCTCTGAGTTGGAAAGGTCTGTGTCTGAAAGCCTGGGGTAATACGGGATTATCAGACAGCAAAGACAGCCGCGAAATCGACTTGACACTCTCATACGAGATAGGTGGACTCTCATTCGGAGTTATTGACTACTGGACCGATGGCAACGACAATCGTTTCTTCTACTACAAAAACGATAGCACAGGTCACTCATTCGAAGGATTCGTCTCCTACAACTTCGGGCCTGTGAGTGCCTCGTGGCAGACATACTTTGCCGGTGCCGACTTTCAGGAAGACAGCGGAAAACGTGCCTTCAGTTCTTATTTTGAAGTGGCAGCACCTTTCCGTTTTGTCACCTGCAACTGGAATGCCGCCATGGGATTCGTGCCTTGGAAATCAGACTACTACAATACCAACGGATTCCGACTCATAAACGTCTCCTTGCGTGCTACAAAAGAAATCAAAATATCCCAAACCTTTTCTCTTCCAATCTTTGGACAACTCGTTGCCAACCCCAACGAACAGTCCCTCTACTTCATCTTCGGCTTCACGCTTAAAGCATTATAACCTTTAATGTCTATTCCCTTGTGAATACTATTTCAGTTTGTAGAATATTGAGTAGAGTACGGGGATGATGATAAGAACAATGATGGTTCCTGCGATGAGTCCACCCATGATAGCAGCAGCCATTGAGCCAAACATATCATCGAAAAGCAATGGTACCATACCCAGCACAGTGGTGAGAGATGCCATGGTCACAGGTCTCAGACGCGAGAGTGACGCGTCGATGAGTGCCTGTTGACTGTCTTTCACGCTTTGTAGCTGCAGTCGCATTTCGTCAACGAGCACAATGCCGTTTTTGAGCATCATACCTACCAGTCCCAATACACCAACGATGGCAACGAAGCCGAAGTTCTGACCGGAGAGGAGCATTGCTGGGATAACGCCTACAAAAACGAACGGAATACAACAGAACAGTAGCAATGATGTGCGATAGCTTTGGAATAGCCATACCAGAATGCCTAACATAAGCAATACTGCCAACGGATAGTTGGAAAAGAGGTTCTCTATCGACATATCGGTAGCTTTCTTCTCACCGCCCCAGTTTACTTCATAGCCGGAAGGAATCTGTAGCTTGTTAATCTCTTTCTCCAGAATCTGACGGGCTTCTTCGATGCCATAGCCTGGAGCCGGTGCACCTTCAATGGTCTGTACGCGTTTTCCGTTGTAACGTGGAATAACCGGTTCTTCCCATTCTATTCTCATGCCGTCGCTTACCTCTGCAATTTGTGCAGTATTGGTCAATTGTGGCATTTTTCCGTCCTTCAGGGTATTCAGCAACTGCTCTTTGTTTGTGAGTTGGTTGATGTCCGGCAGCATACTGAATACCGTAGCATCGTCGAGGTTTGATTGTGGCTGCCCTTTACCGTCCATGATATTCACGTAGATATTGTTTTTCTCAGTGCCACTGTAGAATACACCTACAGGAAGCCCGTCGGTAGCCGACATCAGTGACAGACCTACATCAGAACGTGTAATGCCTTTCTGACGAGCACTGGGCTGATTATAGTCAACGTGCAGAGTGGGGTAGCGCGGCATCCAGTCACTTGTTACTGGTGCCATTACACCAGTATTGTGTACGATTGCCATTGCAGTGTCAGCCAACTGATGTAATACGGCAGGATCAGGCCCCAGGAAACGCAGTTCGATGGGGTAGCGCATGAACATCAGGTTATACTTTTTTACCTTTACATATGCATCGGGATATTCCGCAGAGAGTTGTTTCTGCAACTCATCGATGTGTTTGTCGAGGGTATGTGCATCTTTGAAATCGACAATCAGTTCACCATAAGCCAGTGATGGCAGTGCCACAGAACGTACCAGATTGTAACGACAGGGGGTGGCTCCTACCGATGTGGTGACATGTGTCACATAGTCTTTTGTCATCAATTCCTTACGCATGTTTTCGAGGTCGGACTTTACCTGACTGGGATCGTGACCTTCTGGCAACTGGTATTCTATATATAGCTGGTCATACGTCATGTCGGGGAATAGTCCCTGCGGCATCAGCTGATAGCCCAGACCTGCAATCAAGAGTAGCATCAGCATCAACGACACCGTCAGTTTACGATGGTGAAGCGACTTGTCCAGCACGTTTGCTAGCATGCGATGCCAACGACTGTTATAAAGGGCTTGAGGTGTCTGTTTTTCTTTTGCTACCAACCATTTTTTTGCGAGAATAGGCACAAACATCAGAGCCAAAATCCATGATAGGAATAGTGATACTGCGAGTACGATGAACATATCGCGCACGTAGAGACCTGTGACGTCGGGGCTCAGATAGATAGGCAGGAAAGCCAAGATAGCTATAAGTGTAGCTCCCAAAAGTGGTATGGCAGTCTTTCGTCCGATGGATGTGAGGGCTTCCATTCGTGATTTTCCTGCAAGGCTATCAACTAATATTCCGTCCACAATAACGACTGCATTATCCACAAGCATACCCATTGCCAGTACGAATGATGCTAAAGATACTCGCTGTAGGGTTCCGTCGAAATAGTACAGCACAAAGATGGTGCCCAATACGGTAATAACTAGCGTAATACCCAGAATGAGTCCCGAACGGAAATTCATGCAGAAGATGAGCAGCACAATAACCAGCAACACAGATTCTATGAGGTTCAGCATGAAGGTTCCCAATGCGGAACTTACGCGTTCGGGCTGGTAGAATATCTTTTCACACTTCACACCTGCTGGCAGACGGTTACCTTCTATTTCTTCAAGTTTTTTGGTTACTTCGTTTCCAACCTTTATGATGTCGGTGCCTGATGCAGCTGAGATGCTGATACCCAGGGCGTGTTGTCCGTCGCGTAGCATTTCCTCACGCAGGGTCTTCTCTTCGTCTATTGTTACATCAGCTATATCTTCCAATCTAATCTGATCGTTCTGATGTCCTTGAATGACAAGACTCTTAATGTCGTCAGGTGTCTGATAACGGTCATCTACACTGACACGGATACGTCGTCCGCCACTTTTGAAATAGCCGGAATAGACATTTGCATTTTGTCCGTTGAGTGTGGCAACGACCTCTGTAGGCAATACTCCCAGATTGGCGAGTTGATCCTGTCGTAGTGATACGTTGATGCAACGGGGTATCTTGCCGTAGATGTCAATCCGTCCGACATCGTCAATTGTATGCAATTCGCGTTTTATCATGTCGGCATAGGTCTCTAACTCTTTCGGACTCATGCCATCGCCTGTCAGGGCGTAGAACATACCTGATACATCACCGAAATCGTCTTTTACCATATATTGTGCGCCCGATGGTAATGGCGTTTCTGCTAATCGGTTACGCATCAGTACCCATTTGCGTTGCAGTTGGTCGGCAGGCACTTCTGGGTCGAGTGTGACAAGGATATAGCACATGTCGGCATAGCTATAGCTTTGCACGAAACTTAAGTCGCCTGTTTTGTTTATGCTTTTTTCAAGCGGTTCGGTGAGTTCGAGTTCTACCTGATGCGACGAAGCACCTGGGTAGATACCTACTACCACTGCCTGACGTACGACTATCTCTGGGTCTTCCAGTTTGGGCATGACATAATAGGCTAACAGTCCACCCAGCGAGAGGATGGCAATGAATAGCGCCACCAACCTCTGGTTGTTCAGTGCCCAACGCGAAAAATCAATATTCATCATGAATTTCTCAAAGTTATTTCAGGTTTCCTACGTTCAGACTTGATGTTTCCTTCATAAGGCTTACCTCCTGACCGTCAGTTAAATGATGAACGCCAGAGGCAACAATATGTGCGCATTTCTGCAAGCCTGCAGAAATGATTAGGTTTCCGTCGTTCTCCAAACGTTCTATCTTTACCGCTGTTTTCTTCACTGTGGAGCTATTCTTGTCATATACAAACACGAAGCTATTCTGGTCTTCAGTCCACACAGCTCCCATAGGTACTTTTACATTGCCATTTGTGTTTTGCTCCTGTTTTATTTCTACCATAGCAGTTATTCCCGGTGTGATATCCGGAACGTTTTCAGTCAGCGACAAGCGCATTTCGTACAGATGGTTGTCATTTGCCGTAGCTGATACGCTTCTAACGGTAAGCGGGAATGACTTTCCTGGTATGGAATGGAATGTTGCCGTATAGGTGGCATTCTGCTTACGCTGTGCATAGGCACGTTCAGGAATGTTGATGACCACATCTACACCCTTAGAGGAATAGACAGACAGCACGGGTAGTCCTGGGCCTGTGGTTTCTTTTGCCTCTTTGTATACATCGTCAACATATCCGCTGAAAGGTGCATGTATCACACAGTCAGAAAGCTGATTGCGATGGTGTGTCAGTTTTTCCGTAATCTGCTGCAGACCGTAGCGGGCTTTGTCGTAGTTATTGTCACTTACCGCACGTTCCTTGTGCATTGCCATGATACGTTCGCACTCAACTCTAATCTGTTTATATTCAGTCTCCGTAGCTCGCAACTGGGTTCGGTAGTCACGGTCGTCAAGGCGTGCCAATGCCTGTCCGGCATTTACGTAGTCACCTTCCTTTACCAACACCTGTGCAATAGTGCCAGCCACTTTGAACGACAGGTCTGTTTTGTTCATAGCCTCCGTCTTGGCAGGGTACGACGCACTGGCTGTTCCTGCCGATGATGCTACCTCAACTACATTCACCAATTGTGGCTGATTGTTTTTTTCATAATCTCACACAGAAAAATTTTAGTTTTAACATCGAAAAATACTAAATATCCGAATTTTTTAATCTCACACAGATATCACAGAAACCACAGAACCGACGGAGCAGCGAGCGCAGAGTCAAACTCGTTTGAACTTTGCCGAGTCGCGTCGGAGGAAGACGAAGTCAAAAAATTATTTTTCACACTGATTTTAGATGACAGTCTTGTAAGACTGCTTTGTTGAAGAACAAAGGTTTTGTTTGTTTGAAGAATCTTTCAAGCGAGCTTGAAGAAGTTCTTCTAATCAAATAAAACTAATCATCTAAAAATCTACCTATGCACAACTTTTAGTTTATTTAGTGTCTTTAGATGTTCGGAATAAAAATCTTTCCGTGCTATCTGTGATATCTGTGTGAGCTTAATTATTTCAATAAAATTTTTTGTCAAGAATTAGAGAATTATTTTGGGCTTTGTCAAAAAATGCTTTATCTTCGCAAGTTGAAAGCTAAGATCATGTTGGTGCAAGTATAAAAGATCTTGAGACTTTGCTTGCATCTCGAATGCAGTATTGGTTTGACTAAAACATAAACGTGATATGAGACAAGAGAATAGAGACATACTGCTGAACTTAATCAAACAGCATCGGGATTTGGGCATTTCAAAGCAGATAGACTTTGAAAAGTTCTACCTGTATTCTATCATCACGCATTCTACAGCCATAGAAGGCTCAACGGTGACGGAGGTAGAGGCGCAGTTGTTGTTTGATGAAGGTATCACTTCCAGTAAGCGAACCATGATAGAGCAGCAGATGAATCTCGACTTGAAGTCTGCATACGATTATGGGCGAAAGTGGATTATGTCGCATCAGCCCATTACGACAGAATGGCTTATAACGTTGGCTGCAAAGGTGATGGCCCAAACAGGAAGCGAATATAACTCGTTAGCTGGCACATTCTCTGCTGCAAAGGGTGAGCTGAGGAAACTGAATGTGACAGCAGGAGCAGGTGGAAAATCATATATGTCCTATCTAAAAGTACCTTCACGATTAGAGGCTTTTTGTAAGCAGCTGAACGAGCGACGCAAGACTATAGATAGTAATGACATTGCAGCAATATACGACCTCAGTTTCTGGTCACATTTCGAACTGGTGACCATTCATCCTTGGGCTGATGGTAATGGTAGAACAAGCCGCCTGCTGATGAACCTACTGCAATGGGAATTTGGAGTGTTGCCGACAAAGGTGTTGAAAGAGGATAAGTCAGAATACATACAAGCATTGATAGATGCCAGAGAACAGAAAGATATTAATGTGTTCCTTGACTGCATGGCTCGTCTTCACATCCGACACCTGCAAAGCGATATCGACCAATTTATGAACTCATGCGAGGAGAAAATGGTCGATAAACAAGGTTTGCGGCAGGAAATGGTCGATAAATGGTCGATAAAGCCATCTTTGGCAGACAAGCTGGTCGATATCCTGATATATCTTTCAGAAAAAGAGACGACGACAACCGACGACATTGTAAGCCATTTCGGTTTCACAACAACGACAGCCAAACGCTACCTGCGCCAACTGGCAGAATATGGTTATCTGGAAGCACATGGCGGTAATAGAAACCGTTATTACAGTAAACAGTAAACTAAAATAGTTTTTTTAATCTCACACGGAAACTTTTTTAGTTTTAACATCGAAAAATACTAAAGATCCGAATTTTTTTTAATCTCACACGGAACCGACGGAGCAGCGAGTGCAGAGTCAAACTCGTTTGAACTTTGCCGAGTCGCGTCGGAGGAAGACGAAGTCAAATCACGGATACCACAGAACCCGCGCAGAGCACGACATTAAAGATGAGCCGAAGTAGCCCCTGCGGGAACCCACGCAGTGATGAGATTTTATATGAGCCGACGTTGCCCCTGCGGGGAGGCTCAATATATAACGAATAAGCAACTGGCTCGGCGGAGCCAACGCTTAATCTTTAAGGAGTGTGCAAACGGCTCGACGTAGTCAAATTTTTCACACTGATTTTAGATGACAGTCTTGTAAGACTGCTTTGTTGAAGAACAAAGGTTTTGTTTGCTTTGAAGAATCTTTCAAGCGAGCTTGAAGAAGTTCTTCTAATCAAATAAAACTTATCATCTATAATCTACCTCAGCACAACTTTTAGTTTATTTAGTGTCTTTAGATGTTTATCAAGAATTAGAGAATTAGAGAATTTCCGTGCTATCTGTGATATCTGTGTGAGCTTAATTAGTTTTCGTTTTCGTTTTGGTTATCGTTTTCGTTGGAATGGTTTTCGGATGAGTAGGAACTTTACAAAATTTTCAAGAAAAGAATGATAGTTTGAAAAATAGTTTGTATATTCGCGAGTTAAAACAAAACAGAACAAAGAATATGCAGTAAGATATGAGTTGTTGACATCCTTGATTGACTGATTAACCAGAATTACCACATTATTTGTATCAGTCAGACAAGCAATTGGATGTCTGCGCTCCCAAGATGGGCGTGGACTGTTAGATTGTTGTCTGGTACGGGCTGTGGTAGGCCTTGGTTAAACACTTCTCTTTCCGCGCCCTCTTTCCAAAAAACGAAAGGGGGCTTATTCGTATCTAATACTATGGAAAGAAAATGACAAAGAGGAAATATACTTTTATTGATTTATTTGCTGGTGCAGGCGGCTTATCTGAAGGATTTGTTAGAGCTGGGTTTTCTCCTATTGCCCACATAGAAATGGATAAATATGCTTGTGAGACCCTAAAGACTAGGGCTGCATACCACTATTTGGAAGAAAACGGTAAGTTGAATATCTATAAGAGATACTTACAGAATAAAAAAGAAGGAGATAATGGACAGAAACTTTGGGGACAAGTTCCTGCATATGTCATAGATAGTGTTATTCATGCTACTATTGGTATGTCAACGATAGATGACATTTTTCACCGAGTTGATAAACTAAAGGGGGGCAATAGTGTTGATTTAATTATTGGTGGACCTCCTTGCCAAGCATATTCCATTGTGGGGAGATCAAGAATGGGAAAGGATGTAGAGAATGATCCCAGAAATGAATTGTATAAGTACTATGTTAAATTTCTGGAAAGATATAGTCCTAAAATGTTTGTTTTTGAGAATGTTCTTGGCATTGTTACTGCGAAGAAAGGTGAGCCGTTAAAGGACTTGAAAGAACTTGTTAATGCTATTGGATATGAAATGCAAATGCAAGTCCAAAATGCATCAGATCATGGAGTGCTACAGAAAAGACAACGAGTAATTATTGTAGGCTGGCGTAAAGATAGCATAAGTTCCAACGGTCAAAAACGTTTTTACCCAATATTGGAGAAAGAGAATAATTCATATTGCATAATGAAGGATTTATTCTCTGACCTTCCCGAAAGAAAATCGGGGGAAGGAAGTCTTACGGCTCCTGTCCCTTACTTGAAAGGGTTGAACGATATGCCTTATCTTAAAGAATCTGCTATTCGCAATAATATTTTTGACTTTACGACACAGCATATTGCCCGTCCCCATAATGTTAATGATAGAGAAATATACTGTATCGCTATAAGGCAATGGAGAGAAAAAAGGAAACAATTGGATTACTCCAAGCTGCCTTCTCATTTACAGACCCATAAAAATACAAAATCGTTTCTTGATAGATACTCTGTAGTTGACCCAGATGGATATAGTCATACTGTTGTTGCACATATATCGAAGGATGGGCATTATTACATATATCCAACTCCCAACCCTACAATTGAGAATGTGCGCTCAATAACAGTTAGAGAAGCTGCTAGACTACAATCGTTTCCTGATGATTATTTCTTTGAAGGAAACAGAGGTGCGGCATTTAAACAAATTGGTAACGCTGTTCCTGTTGTATTAGCCTATAAGATTGCAAAAGAGATCCTAAAACAAATGTAAGCTATGGATTATTCATTACTACCTAAAACAGAAGCTGTTCCAGAAGCAGCCTCAATGATTGAGACCTTCAGGGCGATAGGATACAATCTAGAAACTGCTGTTGCTGACATCTTGGATAATTCCATTTCAGCATGTGCAAAAAACATATATATTGAAAGATTTTGGGATGGTGGAAAAACAGTTATAACTATTAAGGATGACGGCATAGGGATGAATAGCAAAGAGATTATTGAGGCAATGCGTCCTGGTGCACAAAATCCGTTAGAGTCTCGGGAGATAAACGATTTAGGTCGTTTTGGGTTAGGTATGAAAACTGCATCCTTCTCTCAATGCAGAAAATTGACTGTTATTAGTAAAAAGGAAGGTTATCACTCTGCCTACTGGACTTGGGATTTGGATTATGTTGCTATGACTCACAAATGGGAGTTAATAAGGTGGGCACCAGATGCTTTTGCTGATACATTGGACAAACAAGTATCAGGAACAATGATAATCTGGACAGACTTAGACAGAGTAATACCACCTTCAACTTCTGTTGATGATATTGTAGCCAAGGAAAAATTCTCGGATGCATGGGCACGGGTAAAATCCCATATTGCAATGACTTTTCATCGTTTTATCGAAAACAATGATATAACTATATACTGGGGTGATAATCCTATTAAAGCATGGAATCCATTTTGTCCCAATGAGAAAAAAACTCAGAATTTCCCAACAGAGAACTTGTATTTTGGAATTAACAAAGCAGAAGTAAAGGGATACATATTGCCACACAAGAATAACTTCAGCTCAGAGCAAAAGTATAAAGAGGCAGAAGGTATGTATGGTTATCCTGCAGCTCAAGGATTTTATGTTTATCGTGGAAAAAGACTTCTGCTTGCTGGTAGTTGGCTTAACCTTTTTAGGAAAGAAGACCACTACAAACTCGTTCGTATCAGCATTGACTTGCCAAACACGTTAGATTCAGAATGGCAAATAGACATCAAGAAATCCACCGCAATACCACCTCTATCTTGCCGTGAACAACTTCGTTCTTATGCCCTTGATGTAAGGAACAAAGGAATGGAAGTGTACAGACATAGAGGGAAGATATTAAGGCAAAAGGCTGGGGTAAACTTTCAGCCCCTTTGGTTGGAAAAGAAAAAGGGTAATAAATGGTCTTTTGTAATTAATCGCGACAACCCATTGATTAAAAATTTGCAGGAAGATGCGAAAACGAATCCCAAACATGCAATTAGTATGTTATTACGTATTATTGAAGAATCAATACCCACTCCAACTATTTTTATCAAACAGTCTAGTGAGGAGAATTTACAGAAGGAGCCATTTTCAGATATGGATACAGCTCTCATACAAGAAATGTTGCAGCGAATGTTCCACAATTTGACGACATCATCTGGTCAAACAGAGGAACAAGCCAAGGCAGTTCTTAAAACTATAGAACCATTTAATAATTACGAAGACCTTATTGATGAGTTATAAATATGGAATCATATCAAAAAGCCATAGAAGTTTGTAGGACCTTAATAGGTTTGAAAGGGTCTGTTACTGATAACGATATTGACACTGCCGTCAATAATGTAGTATTGATGTTCCCCATGCTGAGTAAAGAGATCCTAAAAACAAAACTAATGTCTATATATAGTGTACGTGTTGAACCAATGCAAATATTGGAGGGACGTGAACGACGCAAGCCTTGGTTGATGCCTTTCAAAGCATCTGAAACATGTAAATGGTCATTTTGGAATCGCTACAAGTATTATCTTGAACATCAAAAAGGATTTGAGCCTGCAACTATTCAAGGAATTGATGATATGACAGATAAAATCCTTGACAGGTTCTTTAATCCGCAAAAAACAGATGTGATTATAAGTAAGAAAGGTCTTGTTGTTGGACAAGTTCAGTCAGGAAAAACTGCTAACTATACAGGACTCGTATGTAAAGCTGCTGATTCTGGTTTTAATTTGATTATAGTATTGGCAGGAACCTATAATAATCTTCGTAGTCAAACACAGCTTCGTCTTGATGAAGGCTTTCTGGGTTTTGACACTCAGTTTGAGCGAGCAAGTGAGAAAGAAACAACTAAGATTGGAGTTGGATTAATTCCTGGATTTGATGATGCTATTGCCAATTCATATACTACGAATTCCGAGAAAGGAGATTTTACCAGTCGCTCTGCCAATACGGCTGGATTTAACTTCAATGCCCCACAACCTGCACTCCTTGTAGTAAAGAAGAACTCAACAGTATTGAAACGACTTAATGCTTGGCTAAATACTCATTCGGAGAATGGGAAAATAAACAACAAATCCCTTCTAATGATTGATGATGAAGCAGATAATGCTTCAATTAATACAAATGCCTCAAATGATGACCCTACCACAATAAATAAGTACATTTGTTCTATCTTAAACAAGTTTAATCGTACCGCCTATGTCGGTTATACTGCAACACCATTTGCAAACATTTTTATTCCACAGGATGATTCAAATTTGTTTCCAAGAGATTTCATTATTAATTTACCCTCTCCTTCAACCTATATCGGACCGGACAAGGTTTTTGGAACATCGTTAATACCTGATGATACGAACGATGAGTTGTTGCCTATTGTTGTGCCAATCAATGACTTTGCAATATTTGTCCCCAATAAGCATAAGAAAGACGATACCAAACCTACAATGTCAGAGGTTCCAGAATCCTTACGACGTGCTATAAAATGTTTTATAATTACGTGCGCCATAAGAGTTCTTCGTGGCCAGGAGCATAAGCACAACTCAATGCTAATACATGTGAGTCGATTTCAATCTTGGCAAAACCATATAAAAGATTTGGTAACACGAATCTTCAACTATTATAAGCAAGAAATAGAAGCTGGTGATAAAATGGTTCTTGAAGAATTCAGAAAAATTTTTGAAGAGGACGATGGCGTTTACAAATCATATAGAACGACTACTTCAACAATATTGGATTCCAAATTCAAAGATATTGATGATTCATTGGAAATTCACGAGTGGAAGGATGTAAAGCCACTACTTTTTAAAGCTGTTCAGAAAATCACAGTCAAATCTATAAATGGTTCATCAACAGATGCATTGACGTATTTTGACAACAAAGACGAAGGTATTTCTGTAATAGCTATCGGTGGAGATAAACTATCGCGAGGACTAACACTGGAAGGGCTTTCCGTGAGTTATTTCTTGCGAGCATCTAAAATGTACGATACTCTTATGCAGATGGGACGCTGGTTTGGCTACCGTTCTGGTTATGTTGATTTATGCAGATTGTTTACCAGTAGTGAACTAAATGAATGGTACCGCCATATTACTTTAGCTAGTGAAGAACTCAGAGAAGAATTTAGCTATCTATATGAAGTTGGAGGAACTCCAGAAGACTATGCACTAAGAGTAAGAAATCATCCAGGTGTGTTGCAAATAACATCATTGGCAAAAATGCGATATGCAAGCACTGTAGAAGTCTCTTGGGCTGGTCGATTAGTCGAAACATACCAACTGTTAAAAGACAAGGCTAATAGACACGTAAATTTTGTTGCTACCGATACTTTGTTATGTAAACTTGGAGCATACAGTCGAGTTGGGAAGAACTTTTTATGGAAAAATGTTGATGTAGAAACCATATTAGCATTCTTCGATAGTTTTCGTTTGCCATCTTCAATGGTCAAGGTCAATCTACGAGCTATATCAGAATACATAAGACAAGTTAACAATTCAAATGAATTGTCTGAGTGGAGTGTTGTATTGATGAATAAACCCACAGGGGAAAAAGCACCAGAATGTGATGGATATCTATCAAATGGACTTGGATTCAATTACTTTATGCGTATGCCATCAAGTGATGCCTCTGAGCATTATCTATTAAGGAAAAACCATATTCTTGGTAATCCACGTGATGAATTTATAGACTTAGACGATAATGTGTTGAAGGATGCTTTAGATGAAACCAATCAGAAGTTGAAAGACAGAAAGCAATCCTATCCAAGTCCTAAACTTGTGAGGGAGAAATATCGTCAGGGTCGTAGTAGACTACTACGTTGATAGGGTGCAGGTGTACGCGCGGTGACGTGTTCAGCCGAGCACTACTAATAGCCCGTCCGCTTTGCCTGTGTGCAGTTAGACATAAAATACTGTGCATGTATATACTGTGGCTTAAATGATATAGCCTTGAAACAGAAAACGTCCTAATAAGAGTGCTCTGTTTTTTCAGTCTTTTCTTCTTTCCGGTCAATGTCCAAGATATATTTTGGTGGCTTTGGCCCCGGGGTTCCACCTCTTCCCATCCCGAACAGAGAAGTTAAGCCCGGGCACGCCGATGGTACTGCACCGCAATGCGGGAGAGTAGGTCGCCGCCTTCTTAATGAGAGAGCCCTCTGTACAGTATAGTACGGAGGGCTCTTGTTTTTTGTGTTATAATTTGTCTTATTTATCTTATCTTGTCTTGTCTTATCTCGTCTTATCTTTACTCTTGTAGATTATTTCTTCACATGCATGATTTGGGGTGCTTATATCAAGGTAGTGGTGTAATTCATAGTCTTCTGAGCTTATGTATATAATTGCTATGCTATCAACTTGATATTCTATATTAAATAGTTTTTTTTGATAACGATAAGCTTGTATTGCTTTCGATATATTTTTAATCTTTTTATAGTCTATAGCTATTTCTGGGTGTATTTCTTCTTTTGGGATAGTTGAATTCTTTATACTTCGTGTTTTTACTTCAACGAAATGTAAATGATAGTTTTTTAAAGCTATAATATCAAGTTCACACCCATGGTGTAAGTTCCAGTTTCTGTCTACTATACGGTAGCCATTTTTGACAAGATAATTGGTAGCCAGTTCTTCTCCTATTTGTCCTATGTTTTGCGATTCCTGATTTTTGCGTTGGTGCACATCCCGAGTATATTGAATTTGTTTCTCTATTTGTTGTTGTGACATACATTTCCCATCGGGAATGATGTGAATTATGTTGATAGTGTCTTGCAGATACCTGCCAATATAGAGAAACCGTCGGCTATGAACAATGTCAATTTCATTGTCTATGATACATATTGTATAACCTTTTTCTACTCCGGTTTTTATTCGTGCTATTCCGTTTAGAAATGTGTCTGTCTGAATTAATTTTTTGTATACTATTTCTCCTCTTTTGTTAATAGCTTCTTTCGGTATATATCCAAAGTGTTGAGAAAAGGGTAAATATACTATGTTGTTTTGTTTTAATACTATTTTTAATTCGTTTGTAGGAGTATTGAGTGATGTATTTTCTGTAATTATGAAACGACAATCTACTATACAGTTGATACCGTTTTTTATCAATAACGGTATTAGTTGTTCGGAAGTAATATTTGTGTGTCCGTATGTGTATATAGTAGGTTGCTTATCCATAAAATTTGTATATTCTTATATAATATAATGAATATTGGCAAAAATACGTATTTTATAGCTTTAGACAAAGGAAGTAAATAAAAATATGTATATTTGCGACGTTTACTTAAATAAAGAATATTATGAATTTTAGAATTAGTCTTCTTATATTAGTGTATATTACCACTTTGTCTGCGAATGCAAACCCTTGGAAAAAAGAATTTCCTCGTTTACTTAAAAGTATTACGACTCCAATATGTTATGACAGTAAAGTCGTAAACATAAGTGATTATGGCGCAAGTGTGGATGCTCAAGCGAAGATAAATCAAAGAGCTATAAATAAAGCTATTAAAGATTGCAATGCTGCTGGTGGAGGGAAAGTTATTATTCCTGCAGGAGTATGGAACACTGGTGCTCTTACACTCCTTAGTCATGTAAACTTAGTAGTTGAGAAAGGTGCTGTTTTACAGTTTGTATTTAATCCTAGTTTATATCCTCAAGTACTTACTCATTGGGAGGGACTCGAGTGTTATAATATTTCTCCTCTGATTTATGCACGCGATGCGGAAGATATTGCTATAACAGGAAAAGGTGTAATTGATGGTGGTGGAACAAATGAAACCTGGTGGGCATGGACAGGAGTGACACGCTTTGGATGGAAAGAAGGAATGTATAATCAAAAAGCTAGTAGAAAACAGTTGCAGGAGTGGAGTGAGGAACAAATAGATGTTGAAAGACGTAGATTTGATATTAGTAATCCAATGCGCCCTCAAACTGTAAATTTTATGTTCTGTAAGCGCGTTCTTATAGAAGGAGTAACATTTCTTCGTTCTCCGTTCTGGGTTCTTCATCCTGTTATGTGTGATGATGTTACGGTTCGTGGCGTAACTATTATCAATAAAGGACCAAATGGTGATGGATGCGACCCTGAATCATGTAATCGTGTTCTTATTGAGAATTGTCTGTTCCGTACAGGTGATGATTGTATTGCAATTAAGAGTGGTAGAAATGCGGATGGACGCAGATGGGGAATGCCATGTCAAAATGTTATTGTCAGAAATTGCAAAATGGAAGATGGACATGGAGGTATAGTTGTTGGAAGTGAAATATCAGGCGGTTTTCGTAATTTGTTTCTTGAGAATTGTCAGATGGATAGTCCTAATTTAGATCGTGTAGTGCGAATTAAGACAAATACCTGTCGCGGAGGTATTGTTGAAAATATTTATGTTCGTAATGTGGAAGTAGGTGAGTGCCGTGAAGCAGTTTTGAAAATCAATCTGAATTACGAACCTCGTGAACAAGCGCAACGTGGATTTATTCCAACTGTCAGAAATGTGAATTTGGAAAATGTAAATTGTCACAAGAGTAAGTATGGGGCTTATATAGTTGGACTTGAAGAGTCAGAGCAGATACAGAACGTTTTAGTAAAGAATTGTGTGTGGACAGGTGTACTTACAGGTGAAAATAGAATGGAAGGAAAGTTCCGTAATGTTAGGTTCAAGAATGTTAAGATAAGGGTTGCAGAGTAGATGTGCTCTGTCTATAGAATCATTTTAAACATTTTTCTGTAGGCTCCAACTTTTTTGTCAAATGCAAGAGGGTAGGCGCGAGATGAAGAAGGTAAACGATAGAGAAGAATCTGTTTACCTTCTTTATTGTATATGTTTGGAATAGCACAAAAAGAGTTTACCTTAGGTGGTGTTTCAATATTAAAATAATTGCAAAGTGTATCTGTTGCTTTTTCTCCTGTTGTCACTATAGCTTGGCAGTGTGGTAATTTGTTTAATAGCATTCGAATGTCTGTATGTTCCACGACTTCCAAAAATTTATCTGAAGCATTGTCTTTTAGACGACGAACTGCATACGAAGTGTCGAAAAACGCCAAACCAGTTTCTTCGCAAAAATGAATTATTTCGTTTATCTTGAACTGTTTTAGTTCCTTATTCACAAAATAATCTCTGTCATTAAAGAAAATTTGACCTTCTATGCGCCAATGGTCATTAATAAAATTAGGGTAATAGAAATCCATACACCAACGTTTCCGTTGTGGAGGAAAACTTCCTAAAAAAAGAATTTTAGCATTCTCTGGCAAGAATGGAATAAGCGGATGATACTCCACAGTACTACCTGATTGATTGGCATCATCAAACCGATTAATATTATTAATGTTTAGATATGACATGTTCATCTCGTGTTGCAAAATTAAGGATAAAATGTGAATTATTGGTTTATGAATACATGAAAAAAGATTTACTTACTCATATAGTAATAAATAATAGCTATCTTTGTAATATGAAGATAAGTAATTATATTAAAACATGGACTCGAATAAGTCTTGTATTTCGCATCCTAATAGGCTTGACAATAGGTGCGGTGCTAGGCGTATTTTGCCCACAGCTGACAGTCATAGGTATTCTGGGAAAGATTTTTGTTAGTGCGCTGAAAGCTATTGCACCAGTGCTTGTGGCTGTTCTTGTTGCAGCTTCTATCGCCAAGGCGCATAGAGGCCTAGGAGAACGTTTTACGACTGTAATATCACTATATCTATTTTCTACTTTATTGGCAGCAATCGTTGCTGTTGTTGGTAGCTTTTTATTTCCTGTAACGATCGTTTTAAAGAACACAGTGACAAATGCGACTCCAACGGGGTTGATTGAAGTTTTTTCCAGTATGCTTACCAATATGGTAGCAAATCCCTTGGTATCTGTTTCCTCAGCTAACTATATTGGAATTTTATTTTGGGCCATTATAGCAGGTCTTGGACTAAAAATCCGTGCTACCCAACAGACAATTGAAGTGGTAGACGATTTTGCTAAAGTCGTTTCACAGGTTGTAAGTTGGGTAATTCAGTTTGCACCTTTCGGAATAATGGGACTTGTGTTCTCTTCTGTGTCGGAAAGTGGATTGGAAATATTCACAAGTTATGGTAAACTTCTCCTTCTACTTGTTGGTTGTATGCTTTTTACTGCTTTAGTAGTAAATCCAATTGTCGTTGCTTTCTACATACGTAAGAATCCATATCCTTTAGTGTGGCTTTGTATCAAGGAAAGTGGACTTAATGCCTTTTTTACTCGTTCTTCAGCGGCTAACATACCTGTTAATATGGATTTATGTGACCGCATGGGCTTGGATAAAAATTTCTATTCCGTCAGCATACCATTAGGTTCTACAATTAATATGGATGGAGCTGCAATTACAATCACTATCCTTTCACTTGCAGTAGTTCATACAATTGGCGTGGAGGCCTCTTTCTTTTCGGTTTTATTCCTTAGTATAATTGCAACGCTTGGAGCTTGTGGCGCATCAGGTGTGGCTGGTGGTTCTTTGCTTCTCGTTCCGATGGCGTGCTCGTTCTTTGGTATATCAAATGATATAGCTATGCAAGCTGTAGCTGTAGGCTTTATTATTAGTGTAGTTCAAGATTCAATGGAAACAGCTCTCAATTCCAGTAGTGATGTGCTTTTTACTGCTACTGCAGAGATGCATGATAAAACAAAACACCGAAAGTGAAAATCTGTCTTGCCTTCGATTCTTATAAAGGATGTCTTTCTGCATCAGATGTTTGCAAAGCTGCAACTGAAGGTCTGCTAGCAGCATATCCTGATGCAGATATTGTCTCTTTTCCTTTGAGTGATGGTGGCGAAGGACTTGTAGATTTCTTTATATCAATTGGAGTGGCGCATGCCGTACAGGTTGTTGTGCATAGCCCTCTTATGGAGATAGTTACTGCGACTTACGCTATTTCTTCAGATAGTCGTACTGCATATATTGAGATGGCAAGTGCCTGCGGCTTGACTTTGGTACCTCCTCATCGACGTAACCCCTTGTTGACTACAACTTATGGTTTGGGAGAATTGCTTATAGATGCTCAAAAACGTGGAGTAAAACAAATTGTTTTGGGAATAGGTGGTTCTGCAACATGTGATGCAGGTGCTGGAATGCTAGAGGCATTAGGTGATAACATGTTGGCGGATACTAAAATAACAGTTGCTTGCGATGTAACGAATCCGCTTTATGGTTCATCTGGTGCCGCCTATGTTTTTGCTCCGCAAAAAGGAGCTACGCCAGAGCAGGTGAAACAGTTGGATATGCGTCTGCGCTCTTTTGCCAATATTACAGAAAAACGTGGGTTGGCTTCTCTTGAGGATGCCATGAAGCCTGGTACAGGTGCAGCTGGTGGACTCGGTTATGCATTACTTACATATTTAAAGGCTGAACTTCGTTCCGGAATTGATATTGTATTAGATTCATGTGGTTTTGATGCACAATTATCCGGTGTCGATTTGGTTATAACTGGCGAAGGATGTTCTGACTGTCAGACCATTAATGGTAAGGTGGCAGCAGGCGTGCTTCATCGTTCTAAATTATATGGAGTTAAAACCATTCTCATGTCAGGTCAGATTCATGATTCTGACCAGCTGTTAGCCTTGGGGTTTGATAAAATATATTGTATAAACGATGGGGACTCCCGACCTATGGAGCAATTGTTGAATCCAGATGTGGCAACAGAGAATATTCGTCGGTGCTGTATACGACTGATGAAAGAATAAAAAAAGAGCGAGGTGATTTCCAGTTTTCCTCGCTCTATCATTATATTTGTGTAGTTGTTTGTTTATATCAATCTAATAATTAGTACACTCTAAAACCAATAATTTTTCTTACTTCTTTAAGTGTTGCAGCAGCACTCTCGCGAGCCTTTTCTGCTCCTTGCTTGGCAATCTTATCCAGCAATTCTTGATTGCTCTGATATTCTAGAATGCGTTCACGAATTGGAGCTAAAGTATTTACAATGTCTTCAGCCAACTGTTTTTTCAGGTCGCCATATCTAATGCTCATATCATTCCACTTCTCGTTGAAATAATCATATGTCTCTTTACTTGATGCAATTTCCATCAAAGTAAATAGATTTTGAATAACTTCAGGCTTTTCTTGATTTGGTTCTGTCGGTCCTGAATCAGTTACGGCTTTCTTTACCTTTTTTTCAATTGTTTTTGCATCTTCATACAAATAAATACAGTTACCTTCTGACTTACCCATCTTTCCACTTCCGTCAAGTCCTGGAATCTTAATTGCATGGTCGCCAAAATAGAAATTCTGTGGTTCAGGGAAGAATTCTACACCGTATATATTATTAAAACGTCGTGCACATTTGCGTGCCATTTCCATGTTCTGCTCCTGGTCTTTGCCTACAGGTACCTTGGCGGCACGGTGCTGAAGGATGTCGGCAGCCATGAGGGTGGGGTAGGTGAGCAACCCCGCATTCACATTATTTGGTTGTTTACGAGCCTTTTCTTTAAATGTAGTTACTCGCTCCAGCTCTCCTAGATAGCAGTTCATGTTCAGGTACAAATACAATTCAATAGTCTCTGGTACGTCGCTTTGTATATAGATAGTTGATTTCTCTGGGTCAATGCCGCATGCCAGATACTCAGCTAAAATTGTTCTTGTGGAATTTTGAATATTCTCAGGCTTGGGGTGGGTTGTCAAGGAATGCCAGTCAGCTATGAAATAGAAGCAGTTATAATCCTCTTGCATCTTGACAAAATTCTGCACTGCACCATAGTAATTCCCCAAGTGCAGATTTCCCGTTGGGCGTATGCCGCTAAGTACTATTTCTTTCATTTTTATTATTTCTCAAAAAACTGTGCAAAGGTATAAAAAAATTGCGTACCTTCGCATAAAAATAATGGATAAGTGTATGCATGAAGTAATAGAACTTATAAATGAGATGTCACCATTCTTGCTGTTGGGCTTTATGATAGCAGGACTGATGCATGTATTTATTCCCAATAATTTCTTTTCAAAATATTTATCGGGCAATTCTTTCCGTTCAGTCGTAAGTGCTGCTATTTTCGGAGTTCCTATTCCACTTTGTTCTTGTGGTGTAATTCCTACTGCAATGTCTTTGCGTCGTGAGGGTGCAGGAAAGGGTGCCGTTGTTTCATTTCTTATAGCTACTCCCCAAACAGGGGTCGATAGTATATTTGCTACATATTCTTTGATGGGGCTTCCGTTTGCCCTAGTACGTCCTGTAGCAGCCCTTGTTACAGCACTAATGGGTGGTGCTTTTGTTAATGCGTTTGCAGAGGTAGAGCCATCAGTTCAACCAACAGCTGCTTACACTTGCCGCAATGGAGAACGTTTTTCTTTGTTGGAAAAAATGATTGAAGCACTTAAGTTCGGATTTATTGAGATGATGGAAGATATAGGCAAATGGCTGGTTGTTGGACTCATCGTTGCTGGACTCATTACAGTATTAGTCCCAAACGAGTTCTTTGCTATTTTTAAGGATAATACGTTTATGTCTATGTTGCTGGTTCTCTGTATTTCAATCCCTATGTATGTTTGTGCGACTGGTTCAATTCCTATTGCAGTTGCCCTGATGGCTAAAGGACTTACCCCTGGAGCAGCTCTTATGCTGCTTATGGCTGGTCCTGCTTGCAACTTTGCATCTATTCTCGTAATCAATAAAGTCTTGGGTAAGAAAACACTAATTTGTTATCTTATAGCCATTATTTGGGGTTCTATTGCCTTTGGAATCGGTATCGACTACTTGCTACCTCGTCAGTGGTTTACCTCCCATCTTGTCGGTGGTTCTGAGTGTTGTCACGAAGAGGCTGGATGGTTCAAGTGGTCATGCACAGTCCTCTTGCTTATTCTTCTGCTTAATGTAGTTCGTATGAAACTGACTGGACACGACCACCATCATCACGACCATTGTGATTGTTGTGATTCTTGTTCTGATGACGCTTGTGAATATATTGTAAAAGGAATGAATTGTAATCATTGTAAGGCGAATGTAGAAAAGGTAGTCAGCAGTATCCCTGGAGTAGAAAGTGTGACTGTTGATTTACAAAGTGGACGTATGAATATCTCCGGTGCTGATATTGAGACAGAAAAAGTACGTGCTGCAGTAGAAAGTATAGGTTTCTCACTAGAGACGAAAAATTGATTTAAACGAAATTAACGTTTATAAATGTGAGAAGATAGAAAATATATCGTACCTTTACAAATTGAATGTGTGTTGATTTGAAATTTGTGTAGTATAGATTAAAAATATAATCCTTTTATGGCTTGTTTTAGCCATCTTAATTTAGACAATAAAAAATGAACATATATAATGACTTACAAATGGAACTACCAAGCTCCGACACAAGAAAAAATAGACGCAGCGAAAGCTCTGGCTGAGGAACTCAAAGTCAGTCCAGTGTTGTGCAGGTTGCTTATCAACCGAGGCATTACCACGGTTGAAGATGCTCAGCGTTTTTTTCGTCCGCAGCTTCACGACCTTCACGATCCATTCCTTATGGCAGAGATGGACAAGGCTGTTGACAGACTGAACAGAGCAATGGGCAACCGCGAACGCATTATGATTTATGGAGATTATGATGTGGATGGTTGCACGGCTGTAGCACTTGTGTACAGGTTCTTGCAGAAGTATTATTCCCATATTGAGTACTATATACCTAATCGTTATGAAGAAGGGTATGGTGTTTCAAAGCAAGGAGTAGATCGTGCTGTAGAACATGGAGTTAAGTTAATCATCGTTTTGGATTGTGGCATCAAGGCAGTTGAAGAAATCCAGTATGCTAAGGAACATGGCATCGATTTCATCATCTGTGACCATCATGTACCTGATTCAGTAGTGCCACCAGCAGTAGCTATACTGAATGCAAAGATGCCAAACAATACCTATCCTTACCTCGACCTTTCAGGTTGTGGCGTTGGTTTTAAGTTTATGCAGGCATTCGCCATCAGTAACGGAATCCCCTTTAGTAAACTGATTCCGCTACTTGATCTTGTGGCTGTCAGTATAGCCAGTGACATTGTGCCTATCATGGGTGAGAATCGTATTCTTGCCTATCATGGTCTCCGTCAGTTGAACAACAATCCTAGTGTGGGATTGAAGGCAATTGTTGATGTGTGTGGACTGAAAGATAAAGAACTCACCATGTCTGATATTGTTTTCCGTATAGGTCCTCGCATTAACGCTTCTGGCCGAATGGAGAATGGGGCAGAATCGGTTGAAGTTCTTATAGAACACGATTATGACAAGGCATATAATCAGGCGGAATTGCTCGAACTCTATAATGAAGAACGACGAGAATTGGATAAGCAGATGACTCAGGACGCAAGCGATTATGTCGAAGCACATCCAGAGATGAAGAATCGCAAGTCTATAGTTATTTATAACGAAGACTGGTATAAGGGTGTCATCGGAATCGTTGCATCGCGTCTTACAGAAATATATTTCCGTCCAGCGGTTGTACTCACACGTACAGACGATATGGTAACTGGGTCAGCTCGTTCAGTTAGTGGGTTTGATGTATATAAGGCTATACAGAGTTGCAGTGATTTACTTGAGAATTTCGGAGGACACACCTATGCAGCTGGTCTCTCGATGAAGGTGGAGAATGTACCTGAATTTATGAAACGTTTTGAGCATTATGTGGATCAATATATAGAACCAGAACAGACAAATGCTGTGCTCGATATTGATGAAGTGCTAACATTTAGCGATATTACCCCTCGTTTCAAATCCGACCTGAAACGTATGCGTCCTTTTGGTCCAGACAACTCCAAACCTATTTTCTGCTCTCGTCAAGTGTACGACTATGGCACCAGTAAGGTCGTAGGAAAGGATCAGGAACACATCAAACTCGAGTTGGTTGATGGAAAATCTAATCGTGTGATGAATGGCATTGCTTTTGGTCAGAGTAGTCAGGCTCGTTACATAAAGACTAAGCAGGCTTTCGATATTGTTTATACTATCGAGGAGAACACACATCGACATGGAGAAGTTCAGTTGAAGATTGAAGATATAAAGCCTAATAGCTTATAGCACACGCACCGATAGATATGGAAGTCTATCGCTCAATTCTGAAACATAATTGGGGATACGACGATTTTCGGGGAATACAGGCAGATATTATCCGAAGCATTGGTGAGGGGCGTGATACACTTGGACTTATGCCCACTGGTGGTGGTAAGTCCATTTGTTTTCAGGTACCTGCTATTTCACGCTACGGAATGTGTCTAGTCATCACTCCGCTCATATCTCTCATGCGTGATCAAGTGCGACGTATTCGTGATTTGGGAATTAAAGCTGAAGCCATTTATTCTGGAATGTCTCACGAAGACATAGTTCGTATTCTTGATAATTGCATTTTGGGAGATTACAAGTTTCTTTATCTTTCTCCAGAACGACTTACCACGGATTTATTCCGCGAGAAGTTACAACGTATGTTTAACATCTCGATGATAGCAGTTGATGAAGCTCATTGTGTATCGCAATGGGGTTATGACTTTCGTCCCTCATATCTGAAAATTCGTGAAATTCGTTCTCTCATTCAGAAGGAAGATGTTCCCATTCTAGCTCTTACTGCTACAGCTACACCTGACGTTGTGGATGACATACAGCAACAGTTGGGATTCCGTGAGCGAAATGTGTTCCGAATGAGTTTCGAACGCAAAAATCTCATTTATGTAGTTCGTCAGACAGAGAGTAAGATAGATGAAATTGTACAGATTTTGAATGGTGTTCCGCAAGGTAGTGCTATTATTTATATTCGTAGTCGCCAACTAACTCGCGATGTTGCAAAACAACTCTGTGAACGTGGTATCAGTGCTGAGAGTTATCATGCTGGACTTAGTCCTTCAGAACGCGAAAGCCGACAAAATGACTGGACTCAAAACCGTGTCCGAGTTATCGTTGCTACCAATGCTTTTGGTATGGGAATCGACAAATCTGACGTGCGAGTTGTAATCCATTATTCAGCCCCCGATACTCTTGAGGCATACTACCAGGAGGCGGGTCGTGCAGGTCGTGACGGACTTACTTCTTATGCAGTACTTCTTTATGATCGAAGTGACCTCGCACAATTTTCTCATCGTGTCGTCAATAGCTATCCTTCTCTTGAATATATTCGTAACATATACGAAAACCTCTGCTATTTCTACCAGATTGGAGTGGGCGAGGCTCAAGGACGTACATTTCTCTTTGATCCTGTCGAATTCTCTATGCGATTCCGCCTATTTGGTGCTACAGTTAATAGTGCTCTTCATCTGCTCAGTAATGCTGGATATATAGATTATGAGGAAGATAACGATTTCAAATCCTTAGTTCAAGTTTTGCTTCGCAAGGATGAACTTTATTCATGGTACAATCAGGACGAGAAACTCGATAAAGTTCTAACTGCACTTATGCGCAATTACACAGGACTCTTTGCACAGATGGTTCCTATTGAAGAGTCACATCTTGCAAAGCTTACAGGACTCACTTCCACAGATGTCTATATGTCACTAAAACAATTGGCAGCTCTTCGTATAATCGATTTTATACCACATCGTGCTTCGCCAACCATTACTTTCCTAGAACCTCGTATCGAGACCAATCGGGTGTCCCTGCCGCCAAATGTTTATCTTGATCGTCGTGCCGATTACGAACGCCGCATTTCTTATGTTGTTCAATATGTCAAGAGTAACGACACTTGTCGCAGTCAGATGTTGCTCAAGTATTTTGGACAGGACGACAGTAAACCTTGCGGACATTGCGATGTCTGTCTTCAGCGTCGTCGCGGAAAGGGTAGTGCGGCCAACAAGGAGAAAGAGGTTGCGGATGCGATCTATAGTCTTCTGGCCGATGGAGAATCGCATCCTCTTTACCAAATAGACACTCTTCCTTTCAGTCCCTCTTTAGTGCGTTCTGTGCTTCATAATCTGCTTAGTGAAGATATAGTATTTGAAAATAACAAAACAATCCGTTGGAAACATGAATAATGAAAACACACATCTGCAGGCAGCTATAGCAGCAATGCAGAGGAAAGATATGATTACTGCTACGGTCGAGGCTACAAAAGCTATTCAAAGCGATCCTCAATGTTACGAGGCATACATCATTCGCGGACAGATCAGTATGGCTTATGGTGATAAACGTGGAGCTGCTGAGGATATGAAGCGAGCCCTCGAACTGCGTCCCGACCTACAGGAACAACTCAGCGGACAATTCAAAAACTGAGTATTCTAATATCAAGAAGCGCCAATCAGATTTTTCTCCTCTGACTGGCGCTTCTTTTCTTTGCTCATTGCTATTTTATGTTATTTCGAATCTTTGTAAGGAATCGTTGCATACGCTCCTCGTCTTTCGTGTCGATAATAGCAATCAACTCTTTCATCTCTTCGCGAATCTGTTCCACTTGTCCTTTGGTATATGGGTTGAACAAGATTTCTCTCAACAAAGTATCATCTTCGCTCAGCACTCCTCGTGCAATTTTTTCGTGTCGTTTGAAAGTTGTTCCCGGAGCATCTTGATGTTTCATAACAGCTGCAAATGCAAACGTTGAGATAAACGGAATGCTCAGCGAATAAGCCATTGTTTTATCATGTTCTTCGAAAGTGTACTCGCAGATGTTAAGTCCCAGTCTTGAGTACAGTTCCTTGAAGAAACACCTGCCCATGAAGTCTCCTTCATTGATGATGATAGCGTTCTCCGATGTTAGTTTTCCTAGGTTCGCAAATGTAGGTCCGAACATAGGATGTGTCGATACATAGTGGAATCCGCTTTCCTCATAGAATTCTTTAAATCCAGTCTTTACTGATGATATATCACTTAGTATGCAGTATTCTTTTGGCAAGTAAGGCATTACTTGACGGAACACTTCTAGGGTGTATTTCAAGCTAACAGCATTGATTACTAGGTCTGGACGGAAGTCTTCAATCTCCTCCATCTTCGTAAATCTCTGTGTGTTGTACATGAATCGTAATTTCTTGGGATCTATGTCATACACAGCAACTTCATGGTCAAACGATAGCAAGTCGGTGAAGAATGACCCCATCTTACCTGCTCCCAGTATCAGTATTTTCATTTTATTCTCAATTTTATTTATTCACAATTTCCATCTGCTGGTGAACACTTTCTTCGTGAATCAGTTCAAAGATACCTTTTACACAGTCCTGACCAATTCCCATCAGACTACCTTGTGCTCCGCGTTTACCGAGAATCTCACTATAACGGGCTGTCTGAACGATAGTCATGTCGTGTGCTTTCTTGTATTCACCGATTTCGCGACATACTTTCATTCTTTGTGCCAACACCTCAATGAGTTGATTGTCCAGTTCATCAATTTGCTTACGCAGAGTAGAAATATTTTCAGTAGTTACTGTTTCGTTACGAATCACAAGCATACTCAATATGTAGTCAAGAATATCTGGAGTTACCTGTTGGTTTGCATCGCTCCACGCAAGTTCTGGGTTGCAATGACTCTCCACAATAAGTCCGTCAAATCCCATATCCATTGCCTGTTGACAGAGTGGGGCAATGAGGTCGCGGCGACCGCCTATATGACTTGGGTCGCAAACGAGTGGTAGGTTAGGGTAACGACGATGCAACTCGATAGGAATCTGCCACATAGGGTGGTTGCGGTAAATTTTCTTGTCGTAGCTTGAGAAACCTCTATGTATTGCTCCCAGTCGTTTGATACCTGCTCCGTTGATACGTTCTAAGGCTCCTATCCATAGTTCAATATCTGGGTTTACAGGGTTCTTCACAAATACAGGGATATCTACACCTTGCAATGCGTCAGCAATAGCTTGCACAGCAAATGGATTGGCTGTTGTACGTGCACCTATCCACATAATATCAATACCATACTTCAGACAGAGTTCTACGTGTTCTGCTGTAGCAACCTCTGTTGCAACCATCATACCGGTTTCCTCTTTCACGCTTTTCAACCAAGGCAGAGCAGCTTCTCCGTTTCCTTCAAAACCTCCTGGCTTTGTACGTGGCTTCCATACACCAGCTCTGAACATATGACAACCTTTTGCTGCCAACTGACGAGCTGTCTTCAATGTTTGTTCTTCAGTTTCTGCCGAACAGGGACCTGCAATTACTATCGGGCGTTCCAAATCGCTTGGCAATCCCAGTGGTTCTAATTCTAATTCCATAGTTATATATCGTTTTTGTTATATCATAATTTGTCAATTTTTGATTTTCAATTCTCTAACTCTTTTCAGCGCTTCCTGCATCTTTTCATCCTTTGCACAAAGTGAAATGCGGATATATCTCTTTCCGTTACTTCCGAATATAAATCCAGGAGTGATGAATACTCTTGCTTCGTGGAGCACTTTCTCTGTCAGTTCCTCTACATCTCCGTAAGAGTCTGGAATACGTCCCCAAAGGAACATGCCCTGTTGTTTCGGGTCAAAAGTACAACCAAGTGTAGTCATAATCTCCTCAGCAATCTTTCTTCTGGTGCTGTAAGTCTTTATATTCGCATCCTTGTGCCAGTCGTCACTATTGCTGTATGCTTGAGCAGCTGCCAGCTGGAGAGGCCGGAACGTACCTGAGTCGATGTTCGACTTAATTTTCAGAATCCACTGAACAAATGTGCTGTTTGTTGCCAGCATACCTACACGCCATCCTGGCATATTATGACTCTTTGACATTGAGTTGAACTCTATACAACAGTCTTTTGCTCCTTCCACCTGCAAAATGCTCAGGTGTTCGTCGCGGTTTAGGATGAAAGAGTAAGGGTTGTCGTTTACGATAACTATATCGTGCGCTTTTGCGAATGCAACGAGTCGCTCGTACAGTTCTCGTGTTGCTCTTCCGCCAGTGGGCATATTCGGATAGTTTGTCCACATCAGCTTTACACCCTTCAGATCCATCTTCTCCAGTTGATCAAAATCTGGTTGCCAACCATTTTCCTCCAGCAAGTCATAGTTTACAATTTCTTGTCCCAGTATTTTGCTGAGTGAAGTATATGTTGGGTAACCTGGATTTGGCACCAATACTTTATCACCAGGGTTACATAGCGCTAAAGTCACGTGTAGGATACCTTCTTTACTACCAATAAGAGGCTGAATTTCAGTAGCTGGATTCAGTTCCACCCCGTACCATCTTTTATAGAAATTAGCCATAGCTCCTCGCAACTCAGGAATACCTACTGTAGGCTGGTATCCGTGTGCGTCTGCTTTCTTTGCGTTCTCACACAGTGTGTCAATAGTCTCCTTGCTTGGAGGCATGTCTGGTGAACCGATAGCAAGTGAAATAATGTCCTTGCCTTCTGCGTTCAACTTTGCTACTTCTTTCAGTTTTCTCGAAAAGTAATATTCCGATACCAATGAAAGTCTATCTGCTGGTTGTATCATATCTTAATTTTATCTATTAACTCTTAACTCTCAACTTTCAACTCTCAACTCTCACTTTTCAACTCTTAAATCGTGCTTCTCCCCTCCATATACTCGCCTAGAATCTTCAGTTGTTTTGTGAGTGGGCGCATGGCATCTATACTTTGGCGGTAGCGAGTGTAGTCATCATGAGTTACATCCACATAGAACATATATTCCCATTCCCTGCCGATGATAGGGAGCGATTGTATTTTAGTGAGATTTATCTTGTAGAATGAGAAGATTGAGAGCACTTGCGACAGACTACCTTCGTTATGTGGCAAACTGAATACGATGCTGGCCTTGTTTGATTTTCTCGGACTGATCATTGACTCAGCCATCCAAGGGTCGCAGAGTACAAGGAATCTGGTGAAGTTATGTTTGTTGGTTTCAATACCTTCCTCCAGTACCTTCATGCCATACAGGTCTGCTACTGATTTATGACAAATAGCTGCATGTCCCTTCAGTCCTTTTTCGTAGATATTCTTCGCAGCACCAGCCGTATCGTCTGTTTCCACAACTTTTAGGTTTGGGTGCTTACTCAGAAATTCGCGACATTGCATCAGGGCTACCGGGTGAGAATTCACCTCTGTGATGTCATCCCATTCCTGGTCTGGCAGACACATCAACGAATGCTTTATTCGCAACTTATGTTCCCCAACCACTTGCATTCCGCTGTCTCGTAGTAGTTCGTAGTTGTGCAGTAACGAACCGGCAATAGTGTTTTCGATAGCGTAGATGGCAATCAGGTTCGAGTCTGCCTTCATCTCTTTGAACACATCCTCGAATGTGTCACAGCAGACCAGTTCCAGTTCCTCACCCTCGAAATAACAATGTGCTGCCACATCGTGGAAACTGCCTACCTGTCCTTGTATTGCTACTCTTCTCATTTCTTTATATATATATAATGTGTAATTCCCACAAAAAAATCCCACTCATACGAGCGGGATTATATCATGTAGTTACTTTTGTTTACTTTCTGTTTTTGATTTGCTGCATAAACTATCCCGCTCTTACCGTTTGCTAAAGTAAAAGTAAAAATAGTAATATGCACCAAAGTTAAACTTCATTGTCTCTTCTGTTTCTTTCAAAAACGTTGCAAAATTATAGATAATTATTCAATCAGCAAACAAACTGACCAAAAAATTATCATTTTTCTAATAAAATTACATTATCTGCAATCATTTTTCTTGAATCCACACTACCGAAGGCACTTTCTTTCTTCTTTATTACAGCACATTCACCCTTCAGTTCTATGTCGCCTCTGCCTTTGCAGATAGCTGTCAGCTCCTTGCATTTCAGGTTTAGCTCAATAGTTCCGCTACCGTTGGTTTGCAACTTTGCATCTTTACATCTTACCTTACCTTCAATGTCTCCTTCGTCGTTTATAAGCATATCTAAATCTCCGTCACACTTAGCCTTCTTTATGGTTACATCACCCTTTCCGTCAATCACCATCTTCAGACTGCCCACCTCTATATCCTTAATTATCACGTCACCTTCGTCCCTAATGTACATCGCCAAGTCTTCGTTCTGAATTAGCGAACCCTTAAGTTCAACATCGCCGTTAGCTACAACTACCTCCTTCAGAATTGGAGCACCCAGCAATAACGTGATAGTCGGTATATTGTCATATTTTTCTTCTGCTCCGTCCTTCAGTCTTACTTCCAATTGCCTATTACCATTAACTTCCTTCACGTCCACTTCGTACAGAGCCAGCGACTTCTCGTGTCCCACGGTTTTTACTACACACACATCAGTTTGTTTGAAAACAACCTCTATGTTTCCTTCAGACTTGAAAGCATCGAAATCGTCAACTTCCACATCCTTCGCCATTGCTTTTCCCCATCGGCTCGAATCCAAGTACTCGCTTACAGCCTTCACCTCTTGCTTGCTTTTCTTCTCTGTAGCGTTATTCGTCTGCTGACCGCAACTCGAAATCATTGCTGCCAGCACCATTCCTATTCCAATTGTCCGTATATTCATATTTTTATGTCTAATGTCTAATGTCAATAACCCTTAACCCTTAACCTTTACAAGGTCTTTAACCCTTAACCTTTAACCCTTAACCCTTAACCATTAACCCTTAACCATTAACCCTTAACCTTTAACCCTTAACCTTTAACCGTTAACCATTAATTACTTCCTCCATTCTCACATCCTCCTCTTCCATCACCACTTCTTCCATCATCTGCACACTCCAGCACACACCCATCTTATAGCAGTTTGGCAGTTTCTTCAGCAGTCGGTCGTAAAAACCTCGTCCTCTGCCTAGTCGTCCTCCTTTATGGTCAAATGCCATACCTGGCACAATCACCAGGTCTATCTTTCCGTAGTCCTTCTCCTCAAAAACCTGTCCTGTGGGTTCTGCTATGTCGAAAGCCCCTATAGCCATCTTCTCCTTACCCTCGTATATCCTTAGCACCAAATCATCACCAACACATGTGGGCAACAATACCATTCCGCCTCTAGCATACAAATCGTCAATCAGTTCCCCTACATCGGTCTCGTCCTTCAGAGCCCAATAGAGTAGGGCGGTCTTAGTTTTCTGCCATATGTCAGAAACCATCACCTTACGACACACCTCATTTGATTCCCTACTGCGCTCCTCTTCGCTCAGTTGTGCTTTTCTCTCCCTGACGAGCCTTCGCATCTCTTTCTTATCCATACATTATTTATATATATGTATTTTGCTGCAAAAATAGTTTTTAGTCCGAAATCTTCCAAACATTTACCTACCTTTCTGCCTATATTCCGATGGAGTCATGCCTGTTTCCCTCTTGAAAAACTTCGTAAGTGACGACGGACAGGGAAAATTCATCCTGTCTGCTATCTGAGCTGTAGTCTCATCGCTATATGCCAACCACACCTTTATCTCCTTCACGGCTGTTTTGTTTATCCATTGCATCGGAGTCGATCCGCTTGTCTGCTTAATCAGCGTACTTAGGTAATGCGGAGCAATACATAGTTTGTCGGCATAGAAAGCAATATTTCTTTCCTTTCCCGCATGACGACTCACTAGGGCCTTGAATTTCTCTAGCGTACCTGCCTTGCGATTCACCATCCTGGGATGTTCTTTTTTACTTTCCAATTGTGCCACTATGTGCAGGAGCGATTGAGTCTGCAGATTTACACATTCCGCAGGAATTTGCTCTTCCTGCAGTAAGTCCCAAAGCAGACTCAAGTGTCCGTCAATCAACTTCTTGCTCACTTCGTCCGGGTGCACACACACATAGTTGCTACCTACCTGTTGAGTGTTCACGAATGTGAAAGCATCCAACATGAAGTCGGGCGACAACTTACGTTTTTCTATAAGTGTTTCTTCGTAAAATACTATCAAGTCGCCTTTCTCGAAATGGTAATCCACTAAGTCAAACGCATAGTCCGCACTTCCTTGTCTCACATATACCACTCTGCCGCCTTGCAACAAATATGGTTGTGAAGACAGAAGAAATTCTTTGTCCCTGAATCTGAAGTCCTTCAACATGAAAAAACCTTCGTGCAGGTGCAGCCCTCCATGTTGTTGCCATTCAGCTTTGTTCTTCAACAAATCTAGTGAAATAGTATCTACCAGCATAATTCTTTCCCGTTTTGCCTCTTTTTCTTTATTGTGGAGCTAAAGGTAAGTAAATCTAGCTAATTATGTGTAATTATTTCCAAAAATCTTACAATTTGGCAATTATTCCACACTATTTAACAATATTTGTCTCATTATTTCCCCTTACCTTTGCACATTATAAATTATATCCAATTTTTTAACTTATAAACAAATTTAATTGTCAATTATCAATTGTCAATTATCAATCATCAATTGTCAATTATCAATTGCAAACTCTCTTAAGTATTATGAAAAGGTTTTTTACATTAATCATTGCAGCAGTATCATCACTTAGCATGATGGCTGGTGGTCTTATGACCAACACTAACTACCACATCGCCTTCGACCGTATGTTTGCTCGTGGAACAACAACAGAAATCGATGGTGTATTCAGCAATCCTGCCGGACTTGCGTGGGGACATGAAGGATGGCAACTATCACTCAACTTCCAGAAACCCTGGCAACATCGCGACATTGATGCCACTTTTGCTTATGGAAAGGATGCTACAGGTGCCCCTTTGATGTTCCAGAAAAAATACAATGGCAAAGCTTATGCGCCAATCGTGCCAGCACTCTTTGCTTCCTACAAGCACAATCGCTGGTCGCTCGGAGCTATGTTCGGAATCGTTGGTAGTGGTGGATTTGTCAAATATGACAACGGTCTGCCTATGTTCGACCAACCACTTATGGGAGCATTTTATCAAAAAGGACTGACACCTGATAAGTACGATTTTGATTCTCAGGTAAAAGGTAAGCAGTACATCTATGGCGGACAGGTTAACTTCGCCTATCGTTTGACCAATCACCTCTCTGCAGCTGCAGGTCTCCGTGTCAACTATTACAACGGCTACTATCGTGGTCATGTAATTGCAAATACTATACCTGCATTAGGAAGCAAACAGCTTGTCAATCTTCAACTCGACGTCGATCAGCGCGGATGGGGATTCACTCCAGTCATCTCTGTCAACTATAAAATCCAGAAACTCACTCTGGCTGCTAAGTATGAATTCCGTACCAAGGTAGAGACAAAAAACAGAACCAACAATTTGTCTGTTGATATGAATGGTAAGGCAACAGATGTTAAGGCTATGGCTGAGAAAATTGGTAATGAAGCCACCATTGCAGCACTAGGAACAGCGATGGGATCTATGGCAGACAAGATTGCCGATTACCTGCCAGATGAAAAGACTCGTTACGATATGCCTGCACTCCTCTCCGTAGCTGTAGGTTACGAGTTTATGTCAAACCTCCGTGCTGCTGTAGAATATCACTTCTACGATGATAAGAATGCTAAGATGGCTCATGACCGTCAGAAGGAACTCACTCGTGGAACTCACGAAATCCTTGCCGGCATCGAATGGGATATCAACCGCAAATTTACTGTCAGCTGTGGTGGTCAGCGTACCGATTACGGACTCTCCGACGGTTACCAGCAGAACACATCTTTTGCTTGCAACAGTTGGTCAATCGGTCTTGGTGGAGCTTGGAACATCAACAAACATGTCCGTCTCAATGCCAGCTACTTCACCAGCCTCTATAGCGACTACAAGAAACAGAATACATACGGATTAGAGACTTATTCACGTACCAACCACGTAATTGGTGTCGGAGTTGACTATAAGTTCTAAATTCGTTTCTTAAGAAATACCACAATGGGTATTAGTTAATCATATAGTTTTTTAAGGTGAAAGAGCATCCACTAGCCGTTAGGTCAGTGGATGCTCAACTGTTTATATGGGTATGCCGTAGCAGTTCTGCTTTACAGCTCAGCCTTAATCTTATTAATCAGTTCCTGATACTCATCATCAGTCAAATAAACTTTACCCGGATTCATTTGGAACGTACCTCCGTAGTCGGGACCGTCCACATACTTCGGAGCCAAGTGGAAATGCAGATGACTCAACTTATCGCTGTATGCACCATAATTGATTTTCTCGGGGTTCAGAGCCTTCTGCATAGCACGTGTCACCTGAGCTACATCAGCCATGAACGCATTGCGCTCCTCGTCTGTCAACTCATTCAGATCGTTCACATGTCCGTTGTATGCTACCAGACATCGACCACGATAAGTTTGTTCTTTAAACAAAAAAACTCTTGAAACTCTCAGCTCTGCAAACTGAATCATCAGATTGTGCAGTGTCTCATTATTAGTGCAATACAAGCACTCCTTCGGGTTGCTATACATGATATTTAGTTTATAGGTTATAGTTTATTGGTTATTGACCTCAGTAACGGTTAAAGGTTAACGGTTAACGGTTAACGGTTAAAGACTTTTGGAACTTTCACCTTTCACCTTTCACATTTCACATTTCACTTTTCACATTTCTTAGTGACTCGGATGGGACTCAAACCCATGACTTTCAGAACCGGAATCTGACGCTCTATTCAACTGAGCTACCGAGCCCCCAAATTTTTGCGAAGGTACAGCATTTTTTTTGTATCTCCAAAAAAACTAACGTTTAACGGTTAAAGAGTTTTCGTTTTCGTTTGAAATTAGCCCCCTTTGGGGGTTGGGGGCTAAATTCCAATTTTCAAAACCCGACCCTTCTTCTTTCGCTCCTTGCTACTGGTATAGGCACAATGTCCTCTTCAGTCAGAATGAGCATTGACCTTTTACTTACATTCTGTTTCATGCATCGTACGGCATGTTGCAAGTATATGCGTTCCAACTGGTTAGCTACGAAACGGGCATTGCCCCATTTCTCCTCGTCACGCGTTTTGTAAGCCATCATGAGCACCTCCTTATACCTTGCCCATCCTGCCTTTGAGAACGAATACCCATACTCTTTCACCCTGAGTTGAGTGATTTCAAGCAGTTGGTTTAAGGTGAAATCCTTGAATTCAAACTTGTTTGGAAATCTTGATTCCAGTCCCGGATTCGAATCCAGCATTTTCTGCATAGGTTCCTTGTATCCGCATAGCACCACAGCCATGTTGCGCTTCGACTCGTCGGCAAGGGTAGTCATCATCTGTTGCAGCACATTTCTGCCTGGGTCTTTCTCGTTCTCCCCATACAGAGTATATGCCTCGTCAATCATCAGCACTCCGTCCTTCGCTTTCTCTAACACACTTGTTACCGAACGTTCTTCATCGCCCCAAAGAGTTCCGATAAACGTACCTCGGTCGCATACTACCACATGTCCCAATCGCAGTATTCCTGCCTTTTTCAGCAGACCTCCGAAAATCCTGCACACCGTCGTCTTGCCTGTTCCTGGTCGCCCGTAGAAAATGCTGTGCAATGAAATCTGGTGCCGTTTCTTATCGGGATAAGCCCTTCTCATCTTCTTGTTGAATTGTGTCAGTGCCACCAGTTCTTCCATTCTCTGCTTTAGTTCCTCGCATCCCACCAATTTATTCAACTCCTCCTGCGGATTCTTCGATGGCTTCAGAATCTCCACCTTCATCGACAGAGATGTGTTCTGCTCAAACTCATTAGTCGGATACAGCTGGTCCAACTCCTCATCAGTCATTGCTTCCCATGCTGCTTCCTCCCAATCCTCGTCAGTCCAGTCCGACGTGTCCTCGTGGATATTCGCCTGAATTCTCTTTTTCATTTCCTTCTCCGTATCATCTTCATCATCCGATTCTTGAGAGTTTGATGATTCTTCATCGTCAAAATTAAAGTCAAAATCATCGTTTTCGTCATCATTCTCGTTTCCGTACGAAGTCCCGTTATCGTCAAGGTTAAAGTTATCTGCATCTTTTATAAACTCCTCCAATCTTTTCTCAAATTCATCATACTCTTCATCATTCTGTTTACTTGTAAATAAAACTTCATTCTTAATATCCATAACAAAAAAACTTTAAAAATCAAAAACTAAAAAAACTAACACATTATTTATATTAGATGGATTCCACATCCTCCGGCATTATATATAATGCCTCGTCTGGCATACACCCGGCTTGTATACTGGCAATGGCTCTGCAAACATATTTAGGAAACAGCCTGTTTTTGATAAATTGGCGCACATCCAGAAAAGTCCAGTTGCAGATTTCTCCCTCTTTGTATTTTCTGTAAAACCACTTGCATATAGCATCAGTAGCCTCGGGAGTCACATCTGTCTTTACCTGTTCCAGTTCGCTGAAAAACGTCAGAATCAGTTCCTCAACTCCAGCCTTTTCCGTAGCAAAGCGGTTGTACTCAGGAATCATATTCTTGAGTTCTGGTCTCATCTCAAGCAGACGGGCAATGTCTTTTTCTGTTCCGCAGAAAATAACACTAATGTGTTCTCCAGGTGCATAATGCAAAATTCTTTCCAGCATTTCCTCCTTGCCTGTTTCCAGTATCTTTCCTATGTTATAGAAAATATACTGTCGTTCTTTTGTATCCGGTAGTGGAATGCCGAAAATATTATCAATATTTTCCTCCGCGCGGAAGATGTTGTCAACCTCTTTGTAAGGGTTCTCCGGAGCCTTGCATAATGTTGTACAATCCGTACATGACTTCACATTTTTTATCTCTGTCAAAAAGCAGAGCAATCTCAGATCTCGCCATATACCGTCTGTAGTTTCACTCTTTATCAGCATATTATTGCAGTAGTCAAACATCCATTGCTGATTTTCCGAACGGAACACATTCAGTTCCCTCTGTTGCATTCTGTTAGTCATCCAGAGTTTCCATTGTCGCAGTCCGGGTCTCATACTTAAATGCTTCCATGCAAATTTACCTGAAATTCTGTTTTCGAGTACATCCTCCATACTGAGTGGCTGACACTTTTTTATTCCAGTCTCCTTCAGCACACCCTTCTCCTGCATCTCCAGGTCGAAGCGCAGCACAAAGAATCCGCAACGGAAAAGCAGGAAATAATGTCCTGGCAGTAAGATGATGCTTTTGTTGAAACGCACATTGCAAACCCCTTCCTTATGTTTCGTCTGTCCGTCGCCCGATTCAGCATGGAGCAGCTGACAGAGGTAATCATTGTAAAGGGTGAAAGTGTACCCGTCAGAGACGTCGTAAGCCTCGTCGAGTGTCAGAATGAAATTCAGTTTTCCTGATACATAAGTCAGTTCTTCTTTGTCGCAATTTCTAATAACTTTAGTCAATAATCTTATCATGGTTCTATCATTTTAGTCAAAAAACACAATCGTACAGTGTGTCCACAGACTCCTCCTGAGGACACACAACAATAGGGTAGGCAGTTGCTTAAAGCCCCAGCCCAAGTACATTAATAGAGTAAATCTTTCCGGATTACACTATCACAAAATGTAAAAAAATAATTGTAGCAATATTTCAAAGACCAAATTGATCTTAGAGGTATAACCTCCACGAACAAGTGGACATAAGACCATTGCTGGTCAAATGAACTGACGAGGCACAAAGCACACGACAACTTTCCGGCTACAGATACAACATCTGTGTCAGCTAGTTGTTCGAAAGCTCGTTTTCCTTGTCAACTTGTTCATTTTTTTGCTACAATTTCTATTTAAAAATTTTTGTGATAGAACCTATGATTTTCGATTCCGGGCGCAAAAGTATGCACTTTTTTTCTTCCCACCAAATTTTTTGGCAGAAATTTTCTCTAATCACTAACCTGTCAAAGAGGTTGTATTCTGTATCAGAATGTGCAAGCCCATCCGAAGCGACGAACAATTTCTCGAAGCAGATTGTGATCCTTGGAGGGAATAGTGAGTGATACAGTTTCATGTTTCATATTGCTTGATTTGTTTGCAACGGATTCAAGCTCATATTGTGCCTGAGCTGAAAGTAGTATCTCGGCAGGGATTCCGATAGCATTCTGTATTTTTACTGCCAATTCTGCTGACAGAGAACGTTTTCCATTGAGAACTTCACTCAAATGGGATGCCTGAACATCAAGCATATGAGCAAAATCCTTCTGACTAATTCCTCGTTCTTGTAACTCTGGCTTAACCATCATTCCGGGATGCACAGCTATAAATGGTGCTGGATTTTCATTTCTTGTTTCCATAGTGAGTGTTATCTAAACTTAATACTGTTATACTAATTCCACCATCAAATTCTCTGAAGATTATACGTTCCACCATTCCATTCACTACTCTTATCGAACTTAATCCTTTCGTTCCTGCTAGTTGTTCGTAATGAAGAAAAGAAATTAAACGGAGATCATTCGCACATTTAGACAAACGCAAATAGTTGTAAGCCGTAACAAGAGCTGTCATAAATTTTTTATTACGAATATACTTCTTGTATTTGCTATTGTAACCAGTTGTGATAAGTTCTTCTAAATCTTTATCATCAAATACTATTTGCATAGTCTTTTTTTAATTTTGCTGCAAAGATATAGAATTATTCCCAAATACGGGAATAATTCCAATACTTTTTCTTGATTATTTGTCAATTATTTCAAATTATTGTTCTAGAACCAAGACTTCCCGCATAGGGTTATTCTAGTTTTTTTTCTCAAATAACTTATAACCTATCACCTTTCACATTTCACCTTTCACCTCTCAAAGTCGTTGTTTCAACTCGTCCAGTTCGTCTTCCGTTGTTGCCCAGCTGGTGACGAAGCGGCAAACGGTGTGAGTGAGGTCAGCCTTGCCCCAATGGGTGAACTCAATATCCTTCGAAAGTCGTTCCACAGTTTCGTTGGGCAGGATGACAAACTGTTGGTTGGTAGGTGAGTCGATGAAAAACTCGCAACCCTTCTCCTGGAAAATCTCTTTCATCCGCATAGCCATTTCGATAGCGTGGCGCGAGAGTTTGAAATAAAGTTCATCGGTAAAGAGAGCTTCAAACTGCAGACCGATCAACGCTCCCTTGGCAATGACAGCTCCGTGCTGCTTCTGTATGGAGAAGAAATGCTTGTGAGCCCTGCGATTCGTGAATACTACAGCCTCGCCACAGAGAGCACCTATCTTCGTACCTCCGATATAAAACACATCACAATGGCGAGCCAGATAGGGTAGGGTGATGTCGCATCCCTTAGCCATCAGTCCGTAACCTAGTCGCGCTCCGTCAACATAAAGCGGGATATTGTAAAACTGACAAACCTTATAAATATCGTCCAACTCCTTCGCCGTGTATAGAGTGCCCAATTCCGTAGGGAAAGTGATATAGACCAGTCCTGGATACACAGCATGAGCATTATTGCCGTCGTGCATGAAATCATCAAGATACTTATCGAGAGTCTGGGCATTCATCTTACCCAGTTCTCCAGGCAAAGTAGTTATCTTATGCTCCGTAAACTCTACCGCCCCAGCCTCATGCACATTGATATGACCAGTTTCCACACAGATCACACCCTCATACTGCAAAAGCATCGAGTCGATGGTGGTAGCATTCGCCTGAGTGCCACCAGTCAGAAAAAATATCTGAGCATTAGGCATACCAATCACCTCGCGGATGCGTTTTTTGGCATTCTCGGAAAATTCATCAAACCCGTAAGGGGTTGGTTTAGCATCGTTATACTTTATCAGATTCTCGAGCACCTTTGGGTGTGCTCCGTTATTATAGTCGCATTCAAATGAAATCATAGGAGTGATTAATGGTTAATGGTTCATGATTAATGGTTAGTGTCCTCAGCCTTCCTACTTCAGCCCTCTTGAGATTGCAAAGGTACAACTTTTTCTGAACACCTATTGCACTAATCTCACAAATCATTTATTATAACAAAAACCTGGAATAACCCTTTTTGAAAGTTTGGCACTATATGCCTCTGTCCTGCTATCGGCAAGAATCTGATTGTAAGCAAGCTTCCATCATCTTCTTACCAACATCAGAACACATCCTATCGGATGACATAACTTTCAAAAAGAAAAACCAGTGAAAACCACCATGCGGGTAGCATTGACCTAAAAACAATAACTTTCAATAATTTGACAATAATTTTTATCAAGAATTAGAGAAACCTTGAATTTTTTAATCTCACACGGATACCACCTGTCACATACTCCAGCCATACTCTAAGCTGCTTCTAGCCTTACTCATGAGTAAGCTTATAAGCAGCCTAAGAGGAGCTTAAGAGGAGCTTAGGTACAGGCTAGGAGCTGTCATTCGTAGGGTATTTCAATAACCAATAAACTATTATCTATTATTTTTATCCTGTCCTTTTCCAATGGTAAACATCAACTTATTCAAAAAATATCCATTAAGATTTGCAGAAGTATAGAAATAAGTTTGTATTTTTGCAGGTGAAAGATAGATTTATGGAAGAAGAAAAATACAATAAAGTTTCAGAACCAGCTGCAGCATACTATACAAATTCTGTTGTGGGTGCGATGCGTAGGCACATTAGTCGACGGATTGCAACAGTCAATGACCCATCCTTCCTTTCACGATTAAGTCAGATAGTAGATGACAATCCAGAACCATTTGAAGTACGTTATCAACGTGCCCGTGAATTTGCCTATGCTCATTTCCCATATGAAATAGCAAAACAGTTGGAAGCTGAGGATTTTATGATTGATCAGCCTATGCCAAATGTTGTTGATGAAAGCAAGATTGATTCAGTACTTTTGGAATCAGAGAATAGCGGAACTTTATCTGATGCTGAAACTCAAGCACTTTTCAATATATGGAATCTTGAAAGTTAGTAATAAATCGTAAGGCAGCACAGTCTTACTATCGTATTGCTTTGTGGTACCATGTAAATAAAGGCTATTCTTTCGCAGAAACATTTGAGCATAATATCAAAGAAACAATAGATGCTATTGTAAAGACACCTACAATAGGACGTTTTGAGAAAGAACTATACAATCGCGAATATCGTTCTTTTCTTTCGCATCCTTTAAGCCGGATTTATTATTGGTTCAACACCTCTGAGGTACATATTGTAGAAATATTCAGTACAAAATCTTCTACAAAATAATCCCTTTTTCCAACCCTCTATCGGCTGCGTCTGTTCTCAATTAAAAATATGTGGATAAGATACTAAAGGAAGAGGGAATATTACGACATTACGGCTCACTCTCGACGACATTACGTCTCGCTATGAGTGAGGTTACGTCTCGTTAATTGCGAGATTACCAAAATCTATTTCTTGGTCATAGACAGATATAGTTGCTGTGCTTTTTTACGTATGTAAGGGTGTGTAATGTGGCTCATATACATGTTATAACGCTCTTCCGTCGTTTCTGGAGTCCGAAGTTGCCAATAATTTATGATGTTAGAGAAATCCCTATAAAGACATAGTTGTTCGAACAGGGTCTTGTCTGATGATCCCAACATCTTGTGCAGTTGCTGTATGTACTCAAATTTCTCGTCTTGTGGATTCTTGGGCAGTTGGTATTTCTCTAATGCAGAGCTTATCGGATACGACTGGTGCATTCTAATCAGAAAAATTGGAAACACATCACTTGTCGTCAACAGCGGATTGTTGAAATCGATGTTCTGTAAAAGCTTATAGTTGTTGAAATCACATATTGATTTCCATTCTGCACTGTCTTTAACATCGAAATCCCATTCGCCTTTTGGATTCTTGACATATTCCGAAAATCTCCCTCTTACCATATCTGCACATTGAAATAATGCATTTCCGAAATTGACCTGAGCATAAGCAAGTGCCAGCTGCATCTCAAAAGGAGACAGGTGGTAGTTGCGACTTAGAAAACTGATATAATACATCTGTTTTTGCCAGATAGTATCTGCCTTGGATACGATATCTGAGAATTTACTATTATCTTTATTCAAGTATATATTAGCTCCGGTATATAACAGAGGCATGGTTATGCGATTCACATTTTCCACCTGCTTGAGCCAGCGGCTTACATCGCTGCTGCTACTGCTGCGGAAATAGCATCTGTCTTTTTTGCATTTTATTCCCTCGCTTTTGTATATGCAATCGAAATCGCCCTGTTCGTTTCTCTTTACAGTGATGTCGATAACATCTCCAGGGTATGCAAAGAATGGAATGTGAAGATCTTTAATTGTCGGAGTGCCATCTTCGTAGGTCAACACCCCATCAGGATATTTCTGTTTTAATATAGACTGTACAGGATAGCTGGCTCGGAATTTGGTTTCAAACGAACCGTCAGGTGAAATGTCGAATACAATCTCCCTTTCCTGATTTTCATCAAATACATCAATACAATCACAGTACATTGACTTGAATGCGAATTTACATGTGTCGTAGTCCTCTATATGGCCGTAAATGGTAATGGAATCCGTTCTGAACCAGTCTGCCGGCACAGTATAAGGATTTGCAGCGGAAATCTCCTGCGGTGTCGGAATCCTCAGCTTCGTCTTCTTATCATGGATGCCCAGTACCATAAATGCCTGCTGTACGTCACCTTCTATAAAATCTATCACATTCACAGTCTTGGGCATTGGCTCAAAGTGCATAGTGAAATTCTTTTTTCCGTCTTCCCCAGTGCTTATCCATTTGTCGAGTTCTATACCTTCTGCCGAACGCAAAGGATAGTGTTTGCCTTCTTCATCTGCCAGATAACTTCCTTTGACAATCCTGAAATAATTCTTCCCTTCCTTATAGTCTATGGTAAACTGCACGGTGGTAGCTGTGTCAGTCATTACTATTTCGCGTACTTTCAGTTCATCATTATTCGTATTGTAGCAAAATGATTCCGGAGACTTGATGGTCTTGTAGATTTTTGACGAGCCTTCTACTGCAACAAGAGCGAGTAGGAGGGTAATGATAGTTTTCTTGTTCATTTTTACTTTTTATTTGTTGTAGTTAAATATCTCTTCAAGTTTTACTTTCAAATCCTTAATGTTCAAGTCGGAAGAGATAATTTTGCCGTTGGGATCAATGAGGACAAGAGTAGGGACTCCTGTTATTCCATACAGATTTAATGCCGCAGATTTGTTGGACTTTGATGCTACGGTTTCGCGTAATTGTACCCACGGAAGATAATGCTTCTCTACCGCTTTGCGCCAACTGACACCTTCTTCGTCTAAGGATATGCCGATGATGCGCAGCCCACGATTTGCATACGACTTATGCAACTGTTTCATCATAGGAAAGGCAGCAATGCATGGACCGCACCACGACGCCCAAAAATCAAGCAGGACATATTTTCCCTGTCCTGCATATTCAGAGAGATGATGCAAGACGCTATCAGGTGTTTCAGCCACGAAATCACAGAATGTATTACCTGTTATTTTACGTTTTTTTTGTAGCCCCCAGTACTGTTCCCAAACATGTCTCATAGCAGGATGGCGGGCATACGGAGCATCTTCTTTCATATATATATCAAGCTCTTCTAAAGGAATGTTCATGTGATTGACGTATAGATAATACGCAGGTAGATAATTGTATAGGTTTTCACGATAACGTTGCGCCTGAAGTGTGTTTATGGAATCCCATGCGACATTATAACGATGTACCCACATACTGTCCTCTGCTGTATTCATAGATATTTCACCTCCACACATTAGCATGACTTTCATTTGTTCTTCTTCTGTGAGATTGCCCCACAATGCCTTTTCAATCTCCTGTTCTTCCTGTTGGATTCGGATGAAACGTCTTTGCACATCGCTTCCTGTAATCTCACAAGTTTCAAGATTGACGTGTGTAGGTGTTTCTTCGACGATAAAATTAAGATTATATATTTGGATGAAAGTATGGCGCGGAAGACGACCAGCAACACGGAATTGTCCATTCTCAACAGGAACAAGGCGATGACTCCCCCGCGGTGCACATGGCCGCCATATGATGCTGTCATCTTCAGTAGTAGTTGTACCTGTAATGACAAAATCAATGCTATCCTCCACTATCGTTGTGAAAGTCTGTGCTTGTCCAGCAATAGTTATAAGAACGAGTAGGGTAATGATAATTTTCTTGTTCATTGTTTATTCTATTCTTCTGAAATCTCTTTGCGAATCTTTGAAAGCATCTGAGGAGTGATATTAAGGAATGATGCTATTTCCTTCAGCGGAAGTTGTTGTACGATTTGCGGACATTGGGCTATCAACCTTCTGTAGCGTTCTTTTGGCGAGTATCGGAAAAAGTCGAAATAGCGACGTCGGATCATCTTGAAAATGTTTGATAAAAGATGATAATTCAATTCCATCATTTTTCTATCGCTGGTGAATATGAATTTCAATTCGCGACCTCTGATGATGTAAACATTACATATCGTTCCTGCCTCGATAGTCACTTCAGATATATCGCCGTCGAGACATGCAGGAAAATCGGCAACAAATTCATCTTCAAAGACGAAACCGCCACAAAAGTATTCTCCGCTCTCCTCGTTACGTACTGAATATTTAAAGAATCCGTGTTCTATATATGCAACATATTTTGCCGGTTCTCCTGCGTTCTCCAGTGTCTCGCCACGTTTCATAGTCCGCTTTTCTCCGTGTTCAATGCAGTATTCTCGCAGGAAATTCAAATCTACTTCATTCTTATATGTGTTAAACTGCTGTTTCTGGATCATGTTCATTAGAGTTCATGTCATATTTTTCGAGTGCAAATTTATGCGATAATGCAAGACAAAAGTTTTCCATGCTATTAAAAAATGTTATACAGGTGTAACTCTGAAAAAAGTTTCAGAATTACACCTTCGGTTCTTTATTTAACCTCCAATTGTGAGAGAAGCCAATTAACTGCTTCGAGTGGGTGACCTGGTTTATCATCATTAAATATGTGTACAGTTCCGTCTGCGGCTATTCCAAGAACAGAACTACCATGAATTTGTCCGTCGATACTATATTGTTTGAATAGCCATTCTGCCTGATATTTCATCAGATAGTAGTGGTCTCCTTCATAATTACGCATCCACTCTTTCCATTCCATTTCTTCAGCATGCCCTCCTCCATAGAGAGTAACATAATTAAACAATTCTCTATAATCAGATAAATCTTTATATATTTCCCACAATGTATCCTTAATATCCCATTGTAAAAAAAATACAAATGGAGATATACAAATTATTGTCGGCTTACCTTTATAGCGATTAATCAGTGCAGTAAGGATGCTGTCACCTTCGAGAGTCTTGTCGAGTTTACAAAAATGCCCCTTCATAGGTGTGCTATGAAAGTTGTCCAACCGGCTTTGCCTGCCCTCCATTATTTTTTTCAGACTTTCGTAGTATTCTGGCAGTTCTGATTTCAGAGTCTCAAATTGCTTCTGAGATTGTGGAGTCAGATAATCCATGTCTTCTGCAATTTTTTGTGCCCTGATTAGGCGAATCAGATTTGGAGAAATGTCACAACTCTGGTCCTGATCAGAAAACAATTTAGTTATCTTCAAGATATATGGCAGGTCATTTACATGTGTAGAATAGAAGATTGCATTGCCTGCAAAGGGGCATATTCCATGTAGTTGAGGAGTATTGACGGATAAACTATCCTCTTGATTGTTGGAGTGAAGTCGTTGATATGCCATGAGGTAGTAATTTAAATATTTTAGCATTTCTACTTCAAGGTTACACATCCACAATTCTTTAACACTATCGGAAAGTTTCCACTTTTCCGTCATCATATGTTCTGCCTCATGATACCTCTTTTGCAAAGAGTCGGCTATGACGGCAGGCGGCATATCGTGATAATATTCCACGAGTTCATCCACGTCATCGATTACTTCATCAGGGACTCCGGGTAGGAGTATTCGGCTTGGAAGATATTTTTCTCCTGTTGAAGTCAGTTTGTTGGCCTCCTCGTAGAATTTGGCAAATCCGTCGTTGCTCTTGAACGACATCTCGCCGTTCTGCATATCAATTGTACACTCTACTCGTTTTCCCGGTACTGTAATAATAAATATTCTATATTCCTTTAATGTCTGCTGTTGAGAAATGCTGTCGGTTATTGGGGAGGGCTCTCCGACAATAAGAGTAGCATACATACTCATACCCGATTTCAGTGAAAAATCACAGTTCTGTGTATTTTTGCGTTTCTTATCGACTACTGTAGTTTTTGATTGTATGTCCCTATTTACTCCAGGTATTTCCCGTATACATGAAGAAATGATAAAACTGCGTTCTTCAGATACATTCTTCAGTACAACCTGTACGTAGGTGGGTTGATTACCGAATACTGGTGGAGGCAGTACAAGTTTCTTGCGTGCAAATGTCTGTAAAGTAAAGACAGTTGCAAAGAAAACGATGATAAGTTTGAATTTTTTCATATTGTAAGTAGTGTGTTATTTGTCTTTAAAAGGCATGCAGAACTTCACAGCCCCGCATGGGGTAACCGGTTTGCGCATAAATACTAACCTAAGCAAAAAGCTTAGTATATTATTTTCCACTCTTTATAGTTTGCAATATATTTGTGTGACTGCAGAGTATGTACAGGCACATTGTAGAGTTTCAACCCTCCACTCCAGCCAGGCGCATTTTTCACCTTGTCTGTGATGTCTCCTTCAACTATGTCAATGACTGTGCATTTCTTAGGTAACGGAGGAAAGACTGCAACAGTACAGAAATATGTGGCAGGAACACCAATTATGAAATAGGTCATTCCTATGGGTAATCCCTGAAGATGGTCTAAGTAGTATTTCTTTCCTGTCTTCACATCCTTTATATATGTTTCTTTCGACCACTGAAAATAGTGGCGAGTCCAGTGCTGTTCATTTACACATACCAAATATGTACTGTCTTTTGTACACCATAACGCAATCGAACTTTCGTCATAAGTACCCAATGGTTCCTCCACCGTGTGCAGATTACCGTATTCGGAAAAAGTTGCCATGTCGGTTGGATCGTAGTTGTTTGCCGGTTTTAAGAGTGTGGGACGTCGAATTTCCGGCGGAGCCTCATCGTATGTGATGTATTTCGGTATCTTTGCTGACTGCTGGGCTAAACAGTTATGTCCTGTGATAAGGCTTAGCGTCATTACAGTAAGCAGAATGGGTTGTTTTAGTATTATATTCATTCTTCTAATATTGATTTTAATGATATTACATTTTTGTAATTGTTCTTCCAATAGGTTATACCATGCACATCAATATGTGTAACGCTTTCAGGTATGGGAGGAAAGACAATAGTCAGTTCCCAACTTTTCCCTTTCATTTCGCGAAGATGAAAGCTTTCTCCCCATGTGCCGGGTGTAAGCGAACCTCTTGCCATGTAGTGAGTGCCACTATCCGCATCCATTATGAAGGTATTCTCATTATCGCCAAGCCACACTATTTCGTCATCAGTTTCGCAGCTGCCTACACATACCAGATAAGTGGCATCGTCAGTGCGTCGCAGGTAATATCCTTTATAGGTAATGACATCCGACGTAGGGGTAGGCAGAGAAGTGAACACACGCAGTCCGTCCTCGGCAATCAAAGGTTTTGTTTCTGGTACTGCTTCATGATAATCATTCTTTTCCATTGCCGATTCTTCTGACTCCTGTTCACTTGCCTCTGGCGTTTCCGCGATTTCTTCGTCTTGCGTTTCTTCAACAACTGTCTCTGATGACTGAGCAGATGGTGCGTCTTCTACACGGGCATATATATAGTGGTATATGGTCTCAGCCTCACCGTATGTGAATGTAAAGAGACAGAACAGCAACACCAGCCCGAAACCAGAAGCGATCTTGCGCAGACGTGACAATGTACCTGCCTTAGAATTCTTCATCTCGATGATACGCTGATAAATCGTAGAGTGATGAAATCCGTTGGTTAGAGGATTGGCTATGATAGCCGATTCCCTTAGCAGCAGCGATTGGTAGTCAAACATATCTGCTCCGCTTACTACGACATCATGGTCTGCCTGAAACTCGTGAATGCTATACAGTTCCTTTCGTGCCATCCATATAAAAGGATTGAACCACAGAATGCTTACAAGCACTTCCATAGTCCATCTGTCTATATAGTGACGATGGCGAATGTGCGATTCTTCATGGCGCAGAATCAGCACTTCCTCATCGGTCGGAAGTCCTGCTGGCAAATATATTGTGCGTGCAAAGACTCCAGGAGAACTGATAAGACTGGAACGAACCACAAATGAGCCCCTTGAGGTTTGTTCTGATTTCAGCCGTACATTCAATACGAAAATCTTCAACATAAAGAATAATATGCGAAGTAACAGAATGATTGATACAGAAGCAATGAGAAACGGAATGTAATGAAACAACCTCACAATGTCTGATTTGCCATTTAAAGCTGCTTGAGTGTTCTCTACAGCTGCATCTCTGGCAATGGCAGTTTTGTCAACAGTTTGAGAATTCGCTGGTACCTCAATTTTCATTACTACCGGTTCAGGTTTATAAACCTCAAACGAGAGCAGGCTCATAGCAATCGCCAACACTGGAAGCAGCAGCAGATAGGCACGCGAGAGTCTGTATGATGCACGTGAACGCATCAGCAGCATATAAATCGCGAAGAGCATTGCCGAAGAAGCAACGAACTTTATAATAATGATTCCCATTTGTGTCATGATGCCATTTCCCTTAAGATTTCTGCCATTTCTTCCTTACTTATCTTCTCGTGCTTTGCAAAAAACGAAAGCAAAGCTGTGAGCGACCCTTTGAAGAGGGTATTGCGAGCTTCATCCATAAATCCCTTTATGTACTCGTCTCTGCCCATTACGGGTCGATACACATAGGATTTTCCATGTTTCTCATGCGTAATGATACCCTTCTTGGTGAGCACCTGCATCACAGTAAGAGTAGTTGTGTAGGCAGGACGAGGTTCATCAAGTGCCTCTTGAATTTCTGCCACAGTAGCCTGACCTTTATCCCACAGGATATTCATAAGGTGTAACTCGGCTTTTGTCAGCGATTTCTTTTTTGTGTCAATATCCATAACAAGTACCTTTTAAAAATTAGAATTTAAAAATCTACGGCAAATATAGTAGCAACAAAAGTACATGACAAAATAAATTAATAGTAGGTGACACTTTTTATTCCTTTTTAGTGATAAAAAGACACTGTACTTTTAAATTGCACACTATGATGATTTCCTTTTCTCAGATTAGTGTCTTTTTTCCTGTTCATTAATGAAATCGATCCAATTCATTAATGATTACGATGAATTTCATTAATGAACGGTTTTTGAGGTACCGATTTAAAAATTGCACACTATAGTGATGTAAGAAGAAAAATGTATGATGTATGAAGGCTGACTTAAAACCTATGATTCAATAATATTTCTTATTCATTTTCGAATGAGTGGGATTTTTTTTATACGTTGACTTCGTCGAAGGTACTCTCGCTCGAAATTAAAAACAAACGAGTTTGTTTTGTACTTTACTCGCTTACTCGTACCTTTGCATCAAACAAAAACCATGAAACTATGAAGAAATTCTTTATTTGCCTGGTAGCGATGATGGCTGCGATATGTAGCTATGGTCAGAATGAAAAAACTTATGAGGTGGATGAGTTCAGAACCAAGAACGGAAAGTCTGTGAGGTTCCATGCTCTGGTGCATGCCAGCATACGCATCGAATATGACGGCAAGGAGATTGAGGTAGATCCTGTCTCGAAACTCGGAAATAAGACTGTTGATTATTCTGTGATGCCGAAGGCGGATGTGATTTTCGTGACTCACGAACATGGCGACCACTTCGATAAGGAGGCTATCGGACTGCTGAACGATAAGAAGACTCAGGTGGTGACGAACCAACGCTGTGCCGATATGCTGGGCTACGGAAGGGTGATGAAGAATGGGGATAAACTGGAGTTGACCGAGGACTTTTCTGTTGAGGCTGTACCTGCTTACAATATTACCGAAGGACGTACACAGTTTCACCCTAAGGGACGCGATAACGGCTATATCATCACTCTCGACGGACTGCGCATTTACATAGCCGGCGATACGGAAGATGTGCCCGAAATGGAGAATGTAAAGGATATAGATGTTGCCTTCATGCCTTGTAACCAACCATATACGATGACTACAGAACAGCTCGTAAGGGCTGCGAAGGTTGTGAAACCGAAGGTGCTGTTCCCATACCATTACGGACGTACGGATGTGAGCAGTATTCCTGAACAACTCAAGAGTGAAGGGATAGATGTGAGAATAAGACATTATGAATAAGGGTTAAGGGTTCATGGTTAAGGGTTAAAGGTTATTGGTTATTGGTTATTGGTTATTGACGAAAGACGTTAACCTTAACGATAACCTTAACGAAAACTCTTTAAACTTTAAACGTTAACCTTTAAACGTTATAAAAACGAAGTATGAATATAGTTGTTTCGAATGAGATAGAGAGTGTGTGCCCTGAGTTTGTGGGGGCATGTGTGGAGGCTCAGGTGGTCAATTCGCCATTCTGCGAGGAGTTGTGGAAGGAGATTGAGGCGATGGGGGAGAAGTTTCGCAAGGAACTGACTACTGAGTCGCTGAAGGAGTTGGAGAGTATTGCTGCCACAAGAAGAGTTTATAGGGCTTGCGGTAAGGACCCTTCGAGGTACCGACCTGCGTCGGAGGCGCTCATCAGGAGGATGTTGCAAGGGAAGGAACTGTATCAGTGCGACACCCTGGTGGATTTGGTGAATCTGGCATCCATTGCTTTTGGATACAGCATCGGAGGTTTTGATGCCGATAAGTTTGTGGGCGACACTCTGACACTGGGTATCGGCAAGGAAGGGGAACCATACGAAGGTATTGGACGAGGTATGCTGAATATTGCTGGTTTGCCTGTATATCGTGACGTAAAGGGTGGAGTTGGAACTCCTACAAGCGATAATGAACGTACGAAGATGACCCTGGAAACCCGCCATCTGGTGGTTCTCATAAATGGCTATGACGGCAACGAGAATCGAGTTCGCCAGAATGCTGAGTATATCCAACAGCTGCTCCGCAAGTACTGCCAAAGTGACGGCGGAGAGTATTTTGTTTATTAAGAACGAAAACGATAACGAAAACGAAAACGATAACGAAAACGAAAACCAAAACTAAAAACCTAATATTATGAAATTTGATTTTAAGAAAAGAATGGTCTATATCGTGCCAAGCGGTTTGCACAGCGGTCACCTCAATAAAACTTCACACTATAGCGAAAGCGATAAGAATTATATCATCAATACGATAAGAAGGTTCCTAAGCGTTAACCTTTAACCATTAACCGTTAACCGTTAACCGTTACAGAGGTCAATAACCTCTCAACTCTAACCTATCAACTATCAAAGGTGCACCTCTTTTTCCACTACCTCGCCTGCGACTATCTTGAATGAGTTGAGGCGAGGTATGTCGTTTAGCAGGGAGAGAATGGCATAACGAATGGTAGGGTCGTTTGCCAGCCGGAGGTCTTCCTGTGAAGGACGTGACGGAGAGGCTGGATGGGAGTGCCAGTTTGCCAGAATCTGCAGATTGTTCTGGCGGGCATAGCGAAGGGCTGCAAACTGCTCACGAGGTTCGAAGGAGAAGTGTTCGGGCGAATGGTCGATATTCTCCATGGGATAGTTCTGTGTAACTATATTCCCAATACCGAGCAGGTAACCACAAGATTCGTTTGGGGCGTCCTTCTTTGCCTGCTCGATTAGTTCGTCGATTATATGTTTGGGTATTATCATAAGTGTATAGTCGGTCTATGTTTTAATGATGTTTCAGGTCGCATGCTGCTTGTTCGTAATCGATTAGGTGGTCGATGATAGGGTGTTCGCCACATAGCTCGCAAGTAGTGCGCGGATGCACATTTATATTGTTGAACTGCATGGTCTTTGCATCGAACGTAAGCAGGCGGTTGGTAAGCAGTTCGCCCACACCTGTGAAGTATTTCAGTGTTTCGGCAGCCTGAATGGTGCCCAACATTCCGGCTATGGCTCCGAGTACTCCTGCCTGGGAACAAGTGGGTACGGCTCCTGCTGGCGGGGGTTCTTTGAACATACAACGGTAGCATGCTGTGCCCGGCAGATGGGTGAAAGTCTGTCCGTGGAAACGGAGTATGCCTCCGTGGGAGAATGGTTTTCCTGCCATCACACAGGCGTCGTTGATAAGGAATTTTACTGGGAAGTTGTCGGTTCCGTCAACTATAAAGTCGTACTCTTTGATAATGTCGATGGCATTTGAAGAATCGAGAAATTCGTGGTAGGTATCTACCTGCACATCGGGATTGATAGCCTGAATCTTTTCTTTTGCACTCTGTACCTTCGGAGTACCTACATCGCGTGTGAAATGGATTACCTGGCGCTGGAGGTTGCTCAGGTCAACCACATCGGCATCGACCAGACCTATGCGACCTATACCGGCTGCGGCGAGGTAGAGAGATACAGGGGCTCCAAGTCCACCGGCACCCACTACGAGCACACGCGCATTCATTATCTTTTCCTGTCCCTCCACACCTACATCCTGAAGAAGTATATGGCGAGAATAACGCTCAATCTGTTGTTCTGTTAATTCTATCATGTTGTAAATTGAAAATTGAGAATTGAAAATTGAAAATTAGTTTTCGTTTTCGTCTTTAACCGTTAACCGTTAACCGTTAACCGTTATATTTCCTCCTCCCATGAAATAAAGAAAATCTATTGAGTCGCCTTCTGCAATTTGGATGTTATCCCATTCGTTGCGATCTGCAAATTCTTCGTTTACCTGTACAGAAACCATCTCCGGTTGCTGCACATTATTATTCTTAATAAGTTCTGATACATTAAGAGGCAGTGTCACTTCCTGAGCCTCTCCGTTTACATAGATTTTTGCCATTGTTTTCTGCTGTTTTTTTATATGTTAGTAATTGTCTTTGTTCGTTTTGTTTTGCGGTGCAAAGGTACGACGTTGTAACTAATTGTAAAATACCGCAGTAGGGGTAATTTATATACCATATATGTGGTATGAAAAATACCAAATTAACGCGATTGTACCATAGTGGTAATTCTCCTTACCTTTGCATCGCAAAATCAAATAAAAAATAGTAAGGTTATGGCACAAATTGCAAAGAGTCTGATTGACTTGATTGGAAACACTCCACTGCTGGAGTTGACGAATACCGAACGCGAACTGCACCTGCAGGCTCACGTGATAGCTAAGTTAGAATACTTGAATCCGCTTCGTTCGGTAAAGGACCGCACGGCTTTGGCTCTCATCGAACATGCAGAGAAGAAAGGGCTGATAGGTCCGAACACAACCATTATTGAACCTACTTCAGGAAATACGGGTGTGGGTCTTGCCTTCATCGCTTCTATACGCGGGTACAAATTAATATTAACTATGCCAGACTCGATGACTATTGAACGCAGAACTCTGCTCAAGGCTCTTGGAGCAGAACTCGTACTGACTCCTGCTCACGAGGGTATGAGTGGAGCTATTCGCAAGGCTCAGGAACTGGCTGACGAGATAGGGGATGCATACATTCCACAACAGTTTGAGAATTATGCCAATCCAGATGTGCATCGCAGAACTACCGGACAGGAGATTGTGCGTGATACCAACGGAAAGGTGGATTTCTTCGTTGCCGGAATAGGTACAGGCGGAACGATTACCGGAGTAGGGTACACTCTGAAACAGAATAATCCTAATGTGAAGATTGTTGCTGTAGAACCACACAGTTCGTCGGTTCTCTCTGGCAATAACCCAGGACCTCATAAGATTCAAGGTATTGGTGCCGGTTTTGTACCTAAGATTCTGGACAAGGAGATATATGACGAAATTCTTCGAATTAAAGATGACGAGGCTTTTGCAGCCAGCAGACTATTGGCTCAGAAGGACGGAGTGCTCGTCGGAATCTCTTCGGGTGCGGCTGTGGCAGCTGCTATCAAACTGGCTCGCAGACCAGAAAACGAAGGTAAGAATATTGTGGTGCTGCTGCCTGACACAGGTGAGCGATACCTTAGTACTCCATTGTATAATCATGCATAAGAGGTGTAATTATGGCTGAAACAAAGAAACTGTCACTCATCGCTTTTAGTGGCGATTTCGACAAACTGACTGCAGTGTTCACTCTGGCTACAGGTGCAGCAGCAGTAGGATATGAGGTGAATATATTTTTCACGTTCTGGGGACTCGACGCAATAAAGAAGAAACTGGGTCGTGCACCACTTGGCAGCAACTGGCTTACGAAGCTTTTCGGAGTTATGATGGGCGGACTACATGCAACACCTACTTCGAGATTCAATTTCTTCGGTATTGGTCCTAAGATTTTCCGCAGTCTGATGCGAAAGAATAATGTAGCTACACTCGAGGAACTCGTAGATGCTGCAAAAGTGCTGGGCATCAATCTCTATGCTTGCGAAATGGCTATGCATGTGCTCGGACTGAAAAAGGAAGATTTCATTCCTGAGGTAAAGGATGTGCTCGGAGTGGCTTCTTTTCTGAAACTGAGCGAAGGGGGTAGGACTCTGTTTATTTAAACCAAAACGAAAACCAAAACGAAAACTTTTTAAGCGTTAACCTTTAATCGCTACTTAAATTTTCATTTTTCAATTTTCAATTTTCAACATGGCAACAAAAGTATTAGACATAACAAAGGAGCATTGTCCAATGACCTTTGTAAAAACAAAGATAGAATTGGCAAAACTGCAGGAAGGCGACATTCTTGAGGTGTTGCTGGCTGAGGGCGAACCACTTGATAATGTACCTCGAAACGCAAAAGAACAAGGCTATAACGTGCTTTCTGTAGAACACGTGGAGGGTACTACCCATAAGGTGACAATAAAGAAATAATAGTTTTGAAAAAGAATATTAACATTTAAACAAATTGATTTTATGGCAGATTCAAATCTTCAACGTAGTGTAACTACTGCTACAGCCAGAAAACTGGCAACCACAACTAAAACGGCTCCGCAGATGGGGTCGATTACTCCAAGACTCCTTCTGAAACTCCTGCCTTGGGTGCAGGTGAGCGGAGGTACTTTCCGTGTGAACCGTACTAAGGTAGAATTGCGCAAGAGCGAACGACTTCCTATTCAGTATTTGAACGGTGTTCCCAGTTTCTCTGCTAAGAGTCTGAAGGCTATTCCGCTGTTCTCGGAATTTGCTGACGAGATAGTGAATCGTCTGGCTCGTTCGTTTGAAACTCAAGAAGTTGAGATAGGTGACCTCTTCGTTGAGGAGGATAAGGACAAGCAGAAATTCTTTATTGTTGCAAGTGGACAGGCAGAAGTAATCAGTCGTGGTCCCCACGGAGAAGAGTTGCGTATAGCTCTCTTAGGAGAAGGTGAGTATTTCGGAGAAACGGACTTGCTTGATGATGCAGAATCAACCGTTTCGGTTCGTGCCGTTACGCCTACTGTGTTCCTCTCTCTGAAACTTTCAGAGTTGGAGAAGTTTATAAAGGAAGTGCCTGATTTCCGTGAGACTTTCATCAAGGCTGTTGACAAACAATTGCGACTGAAGGCTACTGTGAACGATCATGGCGAAAAACATATCGACCTTGTATCAGGACACGAAGAGGATAATGTGATTCCAGAGACTTATATTGATTATGAGGAACAGCCAACAGAATATTCGCTTAACACTCTGCAGACTGTAGTTCGTGTACACACTCGTGTGAGCGACCTTTACAATAATCCTTATAATCAACTTGAGGAACAGTTGCGACTCTCCATCGAGAGTATTAAGGAACGTCAGGAGTGGGAACTTATCAATAACAAGAAGTTCGGTCTGTTGGCAAGTGCTAATCCAGCTTATCGCATCACAACCCGTTATGGTTCTCCAACTCCAGATGACCTTGATGAGTTGCTTTCACTCGTGTGGAAAGAACCTGCATTCTTCATTGCTCACCCACGTGCTATAGCTGCTTTCGAACGCGAGTGTACTTGGCGCGGAGTACCTCCTGTAACTACAGATATCTTCGGCACAAGAGTGATTCTGTGGCGTGGAGTGCCTATCATTCCAAGTGATAAGGTTGAGGTAGAAGGTCAGTATCTGACTGGTCGTGGTGTGGGTACTACGAAAATTATCCTCGTAAGAGTTGGCGAGAAGAATCAAGGTGTGGTAGGACTTCATCAAAGCGGAATTCCTGGTGAGGTAGCTCCATCACTCTCTGCACGACTCATGGGATTGGATAAGTTCGGAGTTGCTTCATACCTGCTTACAAAGTATTTCAGTCTGGCTTCTCTTACCGACGACGCTATTGCAGTGTTGGAAAATGTAGAAGTCGGTTATTATCACGATTATCAGCATCGTAATAAAGTAGAAAAATAATGATAGAACAAATCTATAGTCCTCATGCCATAACGGATGAATATGTGTTTGATATTCTGAAGCGACTGGCTCAAGACAACTGTCCGGAAGAACTGAAGGCGGAGCGCCAGGAGCTGATTCCAGACGAACAGTTTAATCTGGATGCTCTGCTCAGTCTTGCTGTGCCGTCGCAGAAAGAACCCACTTCAGGAGGTGCCATATCGCCATCGCAGGATTTCGGTATTGGCATTCCTGAAACGGAAAAACTGCACGATTTGCACTACGAAGAACTCGATACTCTCAATACTGACGAGATAAAGAAGGACTTCCCTGTGCTGCAGCAGAAGGTGAATGGGCATGATCTGGTATGGCTCGATAATGGTGCTACGACACAGAAACCGAATCAGGTGATTGACAAGATTTCGGAATATTATCGCACATATAATTCGAACATACACAGAGGTGCACATACTCTGGCTGCAAGAGCTACAGATGCATATGAGGAGGCAAGAGAGAAAGTGCAGCGATTCATTAATGCTGCTTCATCTGAGGAAATCATCTTCGTAAGAGGTACTACGGAAGGCATTAACCTCGTTGCTCAATCGTATGGAAGACAGTTTCTTACTCCAGGAGATAACGTAATCGTTTCGACTTTGGATCACCATGCGAATATAGTGCCCTGGCAACAGGTTTGTCACGAACGGGGATGTGAACTGAAGGCTATCCCGATTGACAAAAACGGAGATCTGATTCTTTCTGATTTTGAACGACTCATCACTCCTCGAACGAGATTCATAAGTGTAGGACATGTAAATAATACTTTCGGTACAATCAATGATGTACAACGGATTATCGAGATTGCTCACTCGCATAATGTTCCTGTGCTGATTGATGGCGCACAGTCGATTGCGCACACTCAGGTGGATGTGCAAAAACTTGGAGCTGATTTCTTTGTGTTCTCAGGACATAAGATTTATGGCCCAAACGGAATAGGTGTTGTTTACGGTCGTAAGGATCTTATTGACAAGATGCAACCTTGGCAAGGAGGTGGTAACATGATTAAGGATGTGACCATAGAACGTACGGAGTATAACCAACCACCTGCAAGGTTCGAGGCTGGGACTCCAAATGTGGCTGATGCCATTGGACTCGGAGCAGCTCTGGATTATGTTAGTCGTATCGGACTCAGAAATATAGAGCATCATGAACACCAGCTGACGGAGTATGCACGCGAACAATTGGCTCAGATAAAAGGACTTACATTACTGGGTAATCCCAAAAACCGTGTATCGGTTGTGTCGTTTGTCCTCGATGGAATACCTGTTCCGGAAGTAGGAACTCTGCTTGATAAGGAAGGTATAGCTGTGCGTGCAGGACACCACTGTGCTCAACCTGCTCTCCGTGCACTCGGATATGAAATGTCGGTTCGTCCTACATTTGCACTCTATAACACCAGAGAAGATGTGGATAAACTGGTTATTGCAGTAAGAAAAATCGCTGGTTCACGATGAAATACGAAACGAAAGTATTGTCAACAAAGTATCAGAAGCCGGATGCTTATGGAGCTCTCGCTATGCCTGTATATCAAACTGCTTCGTTTGAGTTTGATAATGCCAAGGCAATGAGCGATGCCTTCTGCGGACGCTCTATGGCTCCTTCGTATTCACGAATAGCAAACCCCACAACCACTCATCTTGAAGACAGGGTGAGAGGGTTGACGGGGGCTGCTACCGTGACTGCTCTCAATACTGGTATGGCTGCCATATCCTATGCTCTCACAGCTGTTAGTGCTGCAGGACTGAATATTGTGGCTTCGAAACATCTGTTCGGTAACTCTGTCTCGTTGCTGAATGATACTCTGAGAAATTTCGGTGTGGAACCGCGTTTTGCTGATTTCACAAACATCTCTGAGGTGGAGAGCCTGATTGACGATAAAACTTGTGCACTTTTCTTCGAGATCATTACCAATCCGCAATTGTTTGTAGCTGACATCAAAGCTATTACAGGACTCGCTCATTCGCATGGAGTTCCTGTGATTGCTGATACTACAATTGTTCCTTTTTCGGAGTTTAATGCAAAGAACCTTGGTGTTGATATCGACGTGGTGTCAAGTACCAAGTACATATCCGGTGGCGGTACCGGTTTGGGTGGTTTGCTGATTGACTACGGACTATTTGACTGGTCACAGTCGCCATCTGCTGTTTTACAACAACGAGTAAAAAAGGTTGGCAAGAAAATGGCGTTTTCTGCACGAGTAAAGATGGAACTGATTACGAATCTCGGAGCTCTGATGACTCCCCAAGTGGCATATATGGAAACTCTCGGACTAGACACTCTGGATATCAGGTATCGAAGACAGGCAGAGTCAACACTTTGGTTGGCAGAACAATGTCAGCAGTTGCCTGAGATAAAGCGTGTTAACTATACTTCTTTACCGGATAATCTGTTTTACAAACTCTCACAACAACAGTTCGGAAAACTCTCTGGTGCTGTTTTTACTATAGACTTGGCGTCGAAAGAGGATTGTTTTGCTTTCATCGATAATTTAAACATAATCCGAAGAGCTACAAATCTGTTTGACAGACATTCACTGGCTATTCATCCGGCATCAACCATCTTCGGACTTTTTAGCGAAGAACAACGCGAGAAAATGTCAGTTCCTGATACAACAATTCGACTAAGTATCGGACTTGAAGACCCGGAAGATTTGTTGGAAGATATCAAACAGGCTCTTATTTCTTTATAAAAAATGTTATGCTTCGGCATAGCATTTTTTTATTTTGCGTATATTTGCAGCGATTATCACCCATAACCTCTAACCATTATGAAATATCTTTCAATAATATTATCTGCTTTTATTGGAACGGTTCCTGCATGTGCTCAGGATAATGCTCTGGCTGATTCGATTGTGAAGTATCAGATGGCGAGTGGAGGATGGGCAAAGAATCAGAACTGGCTCATGGGGTGCGACCGGAAGTATATTGCGGAGTGTATGCGAACAGGTGTGGGCAGTACGATTGATAATGGTGCTACGACGTCGGAGTTGGAGGTGCTGGCAAAGACTCTTAAGACGCAGCAGAAGGCTGAGTATTACACTGCTTTTGTGAGAGGTGTGCAGTATCTGCTGAATATGCAGTATGATAATGGGGGCTGGAGACAGTTCTTCCCGCAGAGGTCGAACGAGTCGTATGCCAATCATATTACCTTCAATGATAATGCGATGGTGAAGGTGATGCGGCTGTTGTGGGATGTGGCAAACAGAAAGGGTGATGTGGGCAGTGTTGATATTCCGGAGAATATGCGAATTGCCGCAAAGGTGGCTTTCTGGAAAGGTGTCGGTTGCATACTGAATTGTCAGATTAGAGATAAGGAGGGGAGGTTGACCGTATGGTGTCAGCAACACGATGAGAATACTCTTCTGCCTGCTTCGGCAAGAAAATATGAATTAGCTTCGTATTGCGGTTTTGGCGAATCTGTTGATATTGTTATGTTGCTTATGGATGTATTAGAGGAAACAAAGGATTTTTCCGATACAGGTGTAAGCAAAAAACAACTGAAGCAAAGCATCGAATCTGCTATAGAATGGTTTGAAACACATCCCATACGTGACAGGGAAATTGAGTATTTCACCAATGCGGAAGGTAAGCCTGATAAGAGAATGGTAGAGAAGAAAGGTGCTCCGCTGCTTTGGGCAAGATATTATGATTTAGAAAAAGCAGAACCTATGTATTCAGATCGCAGAGGTGAAGTGCTCCGTTCTTTTAATGACATCCAGTACGAACGCAGAAATGGTTACCAATGGGTTGGTGATTCGCCTATTAAGGCTATTCTCAGGTGGAGAAGGTAGTGCTTTTAGTTATTCTGGGACGTAGATGATTTCGCCATTTTCGAGTTCGTAAGCAATACCGACTTTCTTGCCTCGTTTGCCAGACTGTTTTGATTGGTCTTCGCTGGGAGTGTAGCGATTAATTTTCTGACCTTCTTTTGTGATAATTTCCATGTTGTCCTTGCCAGGATTCTTTACCATAGTGAAGTCTTCCTGCGAGAACATCTCAGTCATGTTGTAGCGCGTTACAAGTGCAACCATAAGTGCTACAGCAAAAACCATAGCTACGTCAAAAAGATTGCTGACAACAGACATGGGGTCGTCGTCTTCCTCCGTACGGCGTGAGAGAAATTGGGTGGTGCGGCGTTTTAGCATAGCAGATCGGCAAGGAATTGAAGGTTTACACTATCGTGCTGATACCAGCGAGATTTTACTTGTCCTGTGATGAATCCGATGGCTGCAGAGAAGAGTCCCACAACAGTTGTGGCGAATGCTACTTGCATGTTGTAAGCCATAGATGCGATGTCGCCAGCTGCGAGTCCAACGAGGGCTGGTCCCATAGGAATAAGTGTTCCCATAAGTCCGAGCATAGGTCCCATTTTGGAGAGTGTCTTACTTGTGGCGAGATCAGCTTGGGTAGCTATGTCGAAGTCGGCAAGCAGTTTTTGCAGATGAGGTTCGCTACCCTTGTGTTGGAGCATCTGTTTGATGTAGTTAATGACAAGTGCATCGGATTTCTGAGGCAAGCGCTCATGGAGTGTGTCAAGATTGTTAGCTGTCAGGTTGTCGAATTCTGCTTTCAATAGTGATTCTGTTTTGCGTACAGATATATATTGTCCGAAGAAACTGCCTATGAGCAGCAAGGCGCGACAGAAGAGCAGGATGAGAAGTAGGATAACCGGAACGAGGAGTCCGGTGGAAATCCAGTAGAGAATGTCTGATATATAACTCATAGTTTTTGTTTATGTGATTTTATTTTATACAAAAGGAATCCAATGAGGGCGAAGACGAGTGTCAGGCTCATCGTGAACAGCATGGCGGGCATATTAATTTCGGAAACTCCCTTGGCGGCAGTTGTTCCGTTAGTAGTTGCAATTACACCTAAAATGGCAATCATGGCATTGGACAGGAAGAGTAGTTCGAGTCGTAACGGACGCTCCGGTATGAGCCAACGTACAAACCATGCTGCAGCAGGAACGGCTATGAGCACTATGGCAGCTATGCTATAGGCGATAGTCTGGAAGGATGTGCCTGTAAGTGTGAACATAGCCGCTGTCTCGATATGGAAGAGTACGGGGAATATAAGTATTCCAGGGTAGAAACGCAGAAGACGGTAGATGAAAAGTGTGCGACGACGTAATGGACCGCTGTTCTGCAGATGTACTGCCATGATACAGAATGCCATATGGAGAGTGACTTCAGTTGATAGCACTACAGATGTGTTGAGCATGAGTGTGCGATTTGCTATCCAGTCGGCTATTTGTGATTTGCTCTGTTCGGTTGCGCTTTCGTAGGTTAGGATAATGAAAAGGGAGCAGAGAACAGCCATTAGGTAGGTTGTCCATGACTTGCAGAAAGTCTGCTTCAGTGCAAAGTTGAAGCAAGTGAGCAACATGATGACTATGATAATAATTTCCATCGTAATATCTCTCAGTTTCTTTCCTATACTGGATTATTGCATGTTCTGACGACGACGGCGCACAAGCAGGATGATGATACAAAGGAAGATAATCGCTATGATTGCAACAACTACATTGCTGACGATGGTTGTCGTATTATCGGTCGCGTTGAGTTCTTCTTTCTTAAGCACCTTTCCGTCTTTTTGGCTAATCTGCTGATTGCGCTGTTCACTGATTTGCTTACGGTAGTTTGCAACTTCCTGTTCTGGTGCCTGTTTAGCTATGAAATCCTGCAACTTGCTATTGTCGCTAACCATCTGTGAACCGCTTGCTCCGAATTTGTTCACCAGCTCGGTGTGGAGACGAGCCAATTCCTTGAGTTGTGAATCAGATGCTTTCCAGTAACCCTTGCGAGCAGTCTCCATCATGACGGCAGTCATCTCCTGAAGGGCAAAGGGATTTTCACGCTCGAAGAACTGACGGCTGCCTAATTTGTATTTATCCAGCACATATGTGTCGTATATTTCGTTCCACATCTCGTTGTCGATGGCTTCTGGTTTCATTACATTCCAACCATAGGTATTCTGAACCAGTTCGGCAAAAGTGTTGGCGTCGTTAGCTCCACCGCTCATCTTCTCCTTTATATATGTAGGATTGAAGAGGGTGGTGCGACTCTCGACTCCGATAGCTTCTTTTACTTCCTGCATCTTAGCATGGTTACGATTGCGATAGTCGCTCAGATATGCATCTGGCTCTTTGCCTGTTACGTTGCGAACAGCCATATTCATACCGCCCATAAATTCATATACATGGTCAAGTGAGAGAGCTCCCCATGTGTTAGATTGACGGGGCTGGATGACAGCATCGGTGCGAGAGAGGGCTGCTTCGAATGCGCTGGTACGCACGTCTTCCCAATTATCCTGACTGCCATAGAATGCACCCATGTTATTGAGATACACCTCGGCTAACTGTGATTCCTTATCCCAACGGTCACTTGCCATAGTCATCTCCTGAATGCCTGTGCCATAGTTCCCGTTTACTCCGCCAAATACTCGATAGCGGCTCACTTCGCGTGCATCCTTTGGCGACATACCCTTGTCAACAAGGATGCGTTCGGATTCGTTCACACCTTCACTTACCATATTGGGGTACTTGTCATCATCGGCTTCAGCAGCCATAGCTACAGCTCGACTGATGAGGAATAGTCGGGATGCAGCAAGGTCGCGCAGCTGTCCTGATGTCTGTACTACAACATCAATACGCGGACGACCAAGTTCTGCGGAAGGAATGAGTCGTATGTCGGTAACTCTGCCAAAGGCATCACGGATGGGTTCGACACCAAGCATATAAAGGCATTGTGCTATGGTGGCTCCGCCCGTTTCAATAAATTCGCTTGACCAGAGTGTGTAGCTGACTTTACGCGGTATGCTGTCGTTGTGGCGTTCACGATAGATACGAATGGTGTTTTCTGCCAGTTCTTTACCTTTCTCCCATGCCTGTTCTGAAGGACAAGCCTCGGCATTTACGCCATAGAGGTTGCGACCTGTAGGAACAGCATTCGGATTGCTGATGATGTCGCCTCCGACAGATGGAGTGATATAACCACCGGCAAGTGCATTGATCATGCTGGATAGTTCGAGTTGAGGTGAGTTGATAAGAGCCTGACGATAGTTACCCACATTACGAATGGTGCGTTCTACTTCGAGAATGGTGCGCGAGAGTTCTTTGTCTTCATTACTGAGCATTCCTGCTTCTGCTACTTTGTCCATGATGGCTCGCATGGCAGGTGGCATCTGAGACATTCGATTAGCGTGTGAACTACCCATTTCGATTGAGTTGCCTCCGTGCTTCGATTTCATCATGGCTGCCTTCATTTTCTTCAGTTGCTCAGGACTGGCTCCCATCATCTTGGCTATTGCAAGAGCCTTTTTGGGATCCATGCCCTTTCCCATCTTACGCATTTTCTTTTGGCGATCCGTAAGAGCCTTAGAGTCTTTGCTTGCAGATTGATTTCCTGCCTTCGCTATTGAGTCGGTTTTTCCCTTTGGTGTTACCTTTTTTGCTCCCGGCATTTCATTTGCCATGCTTTGCATCATCGTCATCATATCTTGAGGGGCATGAATGACGGAATCGATATGATGGGCGCGTTGCAGTTGTGATTTGTTGATATGCGCAATTTGACAGATCTCGTCATCGGTAACTTCGGAAGTACGACTAAGGAGTCGGGCAACGAGAGCTTTTGCGGGGTTGAGATAACGGACTGTGAAAAGGGATGAATGGCGCTCTGTATCTGCAGAAGCCTTATGTTGCAGCTTGTCGAGTGCGAGAAGGCTGTAGGCGATTGGGTCGGTAGCCATAGCATAGAGCGAGGTCTCAAGGTGCACCTGATCGTATGGTACACCCATTATGTACGACTTACTTGTAATTTTTTCGTTGCAGAGTTCCTCAGCAAAAGACTCGATGCGTGCTATTTCGTCAGCAGAATAAGGCTGAGACATGACGGAGTCGAGTCGGAGTTCGCGATGGATTCCCATCTGAACCGTGAGTTTTTTTACAGCAAGCGAATTCTGGGATGTAGGAGCTTTGTCGTAAACTTCTATAGTCTGAGACAAACGATTGTATGTGTTGCGCAGATTGCTCTCCATAAACGGAGGGGTGATGTAGGATACGATACCTGCATAGCTACGGCGTTTGGCAATCATTGCCTCACCTACATTTCCGATAGTGTAGAAATAGAAATGAGGAAGTGGACCTATAAGTCGGTCGCTCCAACAGTTGCGTGAAAGAGCTACCTGCTTGCCAGAAGTGTATTCGAGCGAACCATGTGTGCCGAAATGTATAAGTGCGTCTGCATGAAATCCTTGTTGTACCCAAAGATACTGTGCTATATATGGATAAGGTGGTGCGGTTTCTGTACCATGAACCATTGCGAAGGAGTCGCTTCCAGTGCCAGCTGGCATCTGGGGCATGAGAACTATGTTGCCGAGTCGGATTACTGGTAGCCCCAGTGTCTCATCATCCTTGGCAAGATAATTGCCGGGATAGTCTCCATTTACTGATTGCATGTTTTGCTGCATCTCCGGAGTAAACAGGCTGTCGGTCCATGAATGAAAGTCAGACTTGCTGATGAGTTGTGGCTGACCTTCTGAAAGGAATTTAGCTTGAGCTCCCTCTGCATATGTGCCAAAGACACTTCCTCGTTGCTGAATAAGTGTTGCAAGTGCTGACGGTGATTCTGGCAATCCATTTACATTGTAACCTTGAGTGCGAAGAGTGGTGAGGAAGTTATATAGAGAGGCAACTACGTCCATGCCGGATGCAATGAGGGAGTTGGAGCCTGGTCCTTTGAAGTAAACTATAGCAAGGCGTTTGTTCTTGTTGGCTTTGTGTTGCAGGCTAATATGCTTGTTTACGGCTGTAACAAAAGTCTCAAGTCGTTCTGGCAGAGTATAAGCTTCGGGCAGACCGTCTTTCCCTTCACGAATACCGAAGAGTACGAATGGACGAATCATTCCGTCGATTTCTGGAGTTACGATGCTCTGAGAGAAGAAGCCTCCCTGCATGCCCTGTTTGTCAGCTTCCCAATCTTCGGTCATACGATTGATATTGACAGTTGAGAATAGAGGAATATTCTGAGTCTTGAGATAATCGACGACGAAATCGCCTAAACGTCCATGAGCCATGTTGATGATGGCTGAAGGAGATATACTGTCAATGGAGTGAGAACGAATGAGAGATGCAATGTCGCGTGTGGCATACACTTCGTTGCCTGTCTGTTCCAGTTTCAGAATGAGATCTGAGGCATCCCCCATCATGCCAGATACGAGTATGCGAGGTGCATTCTGCTGCTGCAGGTGATTAACAGCTAAAAAGTTCTGATATTCTTTTATGCTTACGAACAATTCTTCTTCAGCATTGCTTGCTTGCAGATTGGGATGGTATAGGAGTTGTGCACGAGACTCTTCTACTGGTTCAACTGTGTGAGTGAAGAATAATTTTCCGTCCACGTCATTACGAAGATAATTGAGCATGCTGCGATAGTTTTTCCTTCCACCAGCAGAGAGATATTGCTTAAGAGAGTCAGCATCCCACTCATTGATACTTACTATGAGATTGGCTGGGTTGGTTGCTGCAGTAGTCAGAATCTTCAGCCCACCATCTGCCAATTGCTGAATCTGAGCACGTTGTTCTTCTGTGATGCGTAGACCCATTCCGTTGATAAGAACTATATCGTATCGCCGCCAACGATCAATATTATCGATAGTTTCTTCTTTGAGTTTTATGAAATTGTTATCGTTCGACTTGGATATTTCTCCAAGTGAGATAACCTGATAGTTGACGAATGCAATGCGTGTGCTGCTACACATTGCATTCCATGTTTTCACCCCCAATATCAATATTATTAATAGGATAATTCCTATTAAGAGGTGTTTCTTTTTTATTTTTTTCATTGTGCCTGTTTTACTTAATGAGTTTGTCGATGTCAACAACTACGCCGATGGTAGCTGTCAGACCCATTGTAGTTGGTGAGTTTGCGTAGTAGTTTTTAGGTATGTAGTTGAATAGGTTGTCAACTGCGCAGTTCACACTGACACCTTTCCAAAACTTCTGTGACCAACTGACTTTCCAGATATGGTAGCCTTCGTAGTGCTGAGTGTTAGTTTCAGTTAGCATGGTGTTGCTATATTCTGTGAAGTTGACAGGAGAAAGGAAACGCCCGGAGATGGCTGCTGTAAATCCGTATTTCTCGGTGAACTGGTGACTGTATTCGAATCGCCAAGTTAGAGAGTGGGGACGAGCTGCTGTGAGGTCGGGCTGTCCGTTTCCTACGAAATTCTTCACGAAAGCATAGGAGAGTTTTGCTCCGAGTCCGTTGTGGTGGTGCAGTTGCACATTGGCATCGGCACCGACAATCTTCTGATTGGCTACGTTTGTGTACATCTGCCCGTATTTGCCGTCGCGCTTTACTGTGGCTGTGGTAATGTAATTGTTGAAGAAGTTGAAGTAGCCTGTCGTGGTGATGCAGTATTTCAGATTGTCGCTGAGCGAACCGTAGTTGGTCCAGGAGAGCGAGAAGTTGTGGTTCGTCTCGCACCTGAGGTCCGGGTTGCCATAGATCATGAAGATGCCACCCATGAAGAAGTCCATGTAGAGTTCCTTGAGCGAGGGGGCACGGAAGCCCGATGCGTAGGAGAAGCGTATGCTGTGTCTGCGTATCTTGTACATGGCAGCTATCTTCCACGTAGGCATACCCTTGCGTGCGGCGGAGAAGTAGTCGTAGCGGATGCCTCCAATCATGTTCCAGTGCTGGCCGGGCGTGTAGTCCCACTGGGCGAAGACGTCGTAAGAGTTCTGAGTGTGATCCTTAGCTTGGTCTGCAAACTGATAAGACATGAGGTAGTCGTTCATGTAATCGGCTCCGGCTGTAAGGATAGAGTTCAGGGAAGGCAGGTTGGCATTGTAGAGTGCCCGGCCTATATTCTGACGATTAGAATAGTCGCGGATGTCACGTGATGTCTTGAGAGTGTAGTCGCTTTTGTCGTACTGGTCGAAGCTGTAAGCTACTTCGAGGTGCTGATTCTTCGTGATGTCCCAATTAGAACGAGCTCCGTAATTGAGGTCGCGATAGCGTTCATGGGTATATGCACTGTTGTTGCGCTCGCGGAAGAAATAACCTATGCGTCCGGTCAGTTTCCAGTCGTTTGTCACAGTCCAGATGAGCCGTTCCTTGGCATTGATGGACTTGCCTGCATAGGCTGTGGAAAGTGATGATTCTTCACCTCGGAGGGAGAGGGAGTCGTTGTGGGTGTATTGGAATGATGTGAGGGAGTTGACCTTACCGATGTTCACGTCGCCGCTGGCTCCGTGGCGCCATTCGCGAGTCTGACCCTCGTAGCGGCTGTGCGCTCTGGCACTCCAGGAATCGGACGGAGCCTTGGTGATTATGTTGATGACTCCGCCCATTGCTGCCGAACCGTAAAGGGTCGAAGCTGCACCCTTGACAATTTCAATCCGTTCGACATTTGACATGTCGAGACGAGAGAAGTCGATGTTGTCCATTGATTCTCCTGCCATTCGTTCGCCATCGACAAGAAACAGAATGTTGTTGCCGTCATATCCGCCCATATTGAGCACTTGCTGCCCCATGGAGTAGGTGAACTCGAGTCCGGGCAGTTCCTGCTGCAGCATGTCCTTTATGTTTGTCGCGTCTGCTTTTTCTATGTCTTCTGCCGTGATGACACGTGTCACGACGGGGATGTCGGCAAGGGCTTTCGGAGTGCGCGTCGCCGTGACCACCACCGTGCCGAGGTTCATGTCGTTCTTGTTCCAAACGGATGTGTCGGCAGGTTCTGTTGGCTGGGTTTCTGCAAATGCGCATAGAGGGAGCAACGCGGCGACTCCCATGAAAATCAATCTCAATCTTTTCATCACTTAAATATAGGGTACTTATAATTTACTGTCATCCATCCTTTTATCTGATACTTATCTGTGCTCATAAAGTTCGTGAGCTGAATAGCTGCATAAGTGCCATCGCTAAAACGATAGAGGATTACATTGTCGTGCATTGTATAGTTTGGTGGCATGCTGCTGGTATCTACATCAAGCCATTTCCCTGCTTCGCCATTTTTCTTACCAGGAGCATAAATCAAGTACCCTTCGAGCATGTGTGACATGTCGATGGTTATTGACTCTTCGCTGTATGTATCTGTAATCCATGTGCCGTCGGTAGGCAGACCTGCAGTTTCCAAATCGCTGATGCTATGATAGGTGGTCATCATTACACTAGCACCATTTGTCTTTACATCGTAGCGGTGCATAGCGAAATCCCACTCAGCAGGAGCTCCATTCTCCTTTTTGTCATCAAGACTAATGTTCGAAACTGTGAATGTCGGTTCGTCACCATGAAGATTTACATATGTCCACTGGGTGTAGCTCGTGCAGTCTTTGTAGAATGTTCCGCTGCCGTCTCCTTTGCTGTTATCTTTTTTGTCGCCGGTTTCTTGAGTTTGTGAATTTGCGTTTCCGTCGAGTGTGTCGTCGTATATTCCACCCAACATATCACAGGCTGAGAATAATCCCCCTAAAAGGATTATTCTCAGTGTTTTAGATATGAATGCTATTTCTGTGTTCAGATGTTTCATTATTTGTCGTCTGAAGCAGAGTTTTTAACTTCCTCAAAGTCCTCTGGATTTAGATAGATTGTAGTGCCGCCCATGACAGATGGAATTTGAATAGTTGCAACAAGTTCGTCATTTATTATTGTACCGTCAATCTCTGCTGCGTATTCCTTTGCTGCTCCACCGTTCATGCCTGGCATCAGACATACTCCTGAACCGGATATTTTGTATTCATCAACTCCTGCCTTGTTTGTAGGAGTGACTGTCACAGAGGTAAATGTGCATGTGCCCCATGTAGTAGATTTATATGAAATATTTACAGTTTCATAATGATCTTCGGTATTTGCTGCTACAACGGCTGTTTCACCTTCAGTCGGCTGATAGTTCTTGAAATATTTGCAGTTAGCATAGGTGTTGACATCGTAGCTGTGTGAGATCTCAATAGTGTAGGGTATTCCCCCCGTATGAATTTTTATGGTAGTGCCATTCATCAATAACGGGAGTGTGATTACCAGGTTGTCTTCTTTATAAGTTCCTGACAGTGTAGCATCGTAAGTATTAGTACTGCCGTGGTGGGAAACTTCCAGCTTGCCTGTCTTGGTTGTCAAATCGAAAGTACCTTTACCCCAGGTTGCAGATGTGAATGTGAGAGTACCTGTTTCTACTCCATTGGTATTTGTGGTTTTGATTTCAATACTGACACTACCATCGTACATTGGTGTCTGAACATAACTAAATGAAACTTCAGCCCAAGCAGTAAATCTCTGGACAGATGAGGTAGTGCGGTCTTCTACCGTCGAACCGCCATTGTTGTTTACATTTTGTTCAGGGTTAGTCTTGTTGTCATCGTCACCACATGAAACCATAGTTGCAGACAAGGTGCATGCCGCGAATAGCATGCTTAACAACTTAATGTTAGATTTTCTCATAATAAATAATAATGTGTTATTGATAAAAATTAAACTTATTGTAATATACTTTAAAATTTTTTGCAAAGGTACGGGCATTTTCAGCTCTCCACAATACACAAAATAGGGTATTGTTTTGTTATAAAGTGAGTATTTCGACTATTTGTTCAAGGTATTTCTGGTCTGTCGAATCGAAGGTGTTCAAATCTTTGCTGTCGATATCCAGCACGGCTATTACCTCACCATTACGTTTTACAGGAACCACGATTTCGCTGCGACTAAGACTTGAGCAGGCGATGTGACCAGGAAAAGCATCTACATCAGGAACGATAATGGTCTGTTGCTCAGCCCATGCGGTACCACAGACTCCCTTGCCACGCTTGATTCGGGTGCAGGCAAGTGGACCTTGAAAGGGTCCCAATACCAGAACTCCATCGATAACACGATAGAAACCTGTCCACCAGAAATGGAATGTCTCGTGGAGCATGCTCGCAATATTTGCCATGTTGGCAATCATGTCCGGTTCGCCACTAACCACAGATTGTATCTGCGGAAGAAGTGTGGCATATTTATCTGTTTTGCTGCCTTCAGATATGTTTAATTCTTCTGACATAGTTCGTTTACTTTATTTTTTCTCTGTACTCAGATGGGGTGACTCCTTCATTGGTCTTGAAGAAACGACTGAATGCTGAGAGTTCGTTGAATCCCATCTGGAGGGCAACCTGTTGGATTGGCATCTGTTGCATGTGGCGCAACATAGATTTCGACTGAATCATCACATAGTTGTTTATCCATGTGAGTGCCTTGATGCCGGTTTGCTTCTTTATGATTGCAGCAAAGTGCTTGGGAGTGAGTCCGAAAAGATCTGCATAGAATTGTACTTCGTGGCTCTCGCGAAAGTGCTCCTCTATAGCCTTGTAGAAACGACTGAAGAGTTCTTCGCGAGGAACAAGACCCTCTTCTTTGCTTTCATTGCTTATGCGGTATTCCTGCAACATCTGGAAGAGTATTTTCAGAATGTCGGACTGCATCTCGCTTTGACTTGGTATGTTTTGCATTCCTATGTCGGAGAGTACGCTGAAGATGTGAACGATGACCTCGAACTGTCTGTCACTCAACTGCAGATCTGGTTGATTGCGGAAGTGCATTATGCTACGATAGGTGTCGGAATAAAGATGGCGCAGGCGTTCCAAAAATGTTGCTGAGAGCATGATTACCGTTGACTGGAAGTCGTCGGAGGATTCCCTGACACAAAGTATGCGGTGGGGGGTAATCACAGCGATGGAGTGTTCCTGAAAAATGGTAGGACGCATATCGCATTCTGTGCGCAACCATCCTTGACGAGTCAGAATGATGGTTGTCATGGGTGATGTGTATGGCTCATCATACAAAGGCATACGACAAATGTCGTCGAATACCATTATTCCTCTGCGCTCAATTTCGTCTTGTTGAGCTATCATAGGATGTATTTTGTACTGCTCTGCCATATTGGTTCGTGATTTTATCCAAAAAACTTGTGCAAAGGTAGAATAAAATTTGACAATAATGGCACAAATGTGGAAAAATTCGCAAAAAATCTTTGCAATTTTTCTGTTTTCATTTAACAAAAAGTCGGATTTTTACTGTTGCGTTTTTGTATAAAATAAAAACAACTCCCACAAAAAATGCGGGAGTTGTATTAGAGAAGCTGATTTAAAATGCAAATCAGATGCCTAGGTCTTTCTTTATTGCATCAACTTTGTCTTGAGCTGTCTTGACAGCTCCGTCGTAACACTTAGCACACTCCATCTCGCCCTTTACTTCGACGTAGAACTTAATCTTTGGTTCTGTACCAGAAGGACGAACAGAAATCTTTGTGCCGTCGGCAGTGAACCACTGGAGCACGTTGCTTGTAGCAGGCATGTCGATAGCAGTTTCTTTTCCGTCTGCTACCTGTTTGAGAGTCTTGTAGTCCTTGATGCAAACAACAGAACTGCCACCAAGTTGTGTAGGAGGATTCTTGCGGAAGTCTTCCATCATCTGCTTGATTTCGTCAGCGCCAGATTTTCCTGGTTTCGTTACAGAAATTGCGTTCTGATATGCAAAACCGTAATCGAGGTAAATCTTCATGAGCAGGTCGTAGAGAGTCATGCCGTTGTCCTTTGCCCAAGCAGCGATTTCGCAGAGCAGACAGATAGAAGCTGGCGAGTCCTTATCACGAACCTTGTCGAATGGGAGGTAACCGAATGATTCCTCACCACCACCTATATATTTCTTCACTCCCTCAGAGAGTTTAATTTCGCGAGCAATCCACTTGAAACCTGTATATACATCGCGAATTTCTACGTTGTTGCGCTTTGCAATTTCTGCGATGGTCTCTGTGGTTACGATGGTCTTAACCATAAATTCGTTGCCTTTGAGTTGACCGAGTTTCTTCTTGTTCTCTATAATATAATATGAGAGCATGAGAGCTGTCTGGTTACCATTGAGGATGCACCATTCGCCCTTAGGGTCACGGCAAACAACAGCGAGACGGTCAGCATCAGGGTCGCTGGCAAGTACGAGGTCGGCATTCAGTTTTGTACCAAGTTTCATACCCAAAGTCATAGCCTCAGAGTTCTCAGGGTTAGGACTTACAACTGTTGGGAAGTTGCCGTCGATAACCATTTGTTCCTTAACTACGTTGATGTTCTGGAAGCCCCATGTACGCAGAGCTGCAGGAATGATTACTCGACCTGTTCCGTGGAGCGGAGAATAAACGATGCAGAGGTCTTTCTGACGGTTGATTACTTCTTGGTCAACAAGTGCTTCGTGAACAGCATTCAGGTAGTCGATATCCATTTCACCACCTATAATCTGGATGAGGTCGTTGTTTGGAGTAAACTTAACCTGATCGATAGTTACTTTGTTTACTTCGTCGATGATACCTGTGTCGTGTGGAGCAAGTACCTGAGCACCATCATCCCAGTAAGCTTTGTAACCATTATATTCGCGTGGGTTGTGGCTGGCTGTGATATTTACACCTGCCTGAGCACCAAGCTGACGGATTGCGAATGAGATTTCCGGAGTAGGGCGGAGACTCTCGAAGAGGTATGCCTTGATGCCGTTTGCAGAGAAGATGTCGGCAACAGTCTCAGCAAAGAGGCGAGAGTTGTTGCGGCAGTCATGACCTACAACAACACTGAGGTTCTTCTTGCCGGCAAAGGCTTTGTTTATGTAATTAGCAAAACCCTGAGTAGCCATTCCGACGATGTATTTGTTCATGCGGTTTGTGCCGGCACCCATGATTCCGCGCAGACCACCAGTTCCGAATTCGAGATTCTGGTAGAATGCGTCGATGAGAGCAGTTTTGTCTTCATTGTCGAGCATTGCTCGTACTTCAGCCTGTGTGTCGGCATCGAATGCAGGAGAGAGCCACTTCTGTGCCTCTGCTGTACATTGTTTGATTAGTTCTTGATCCATATTTTTCAGAATTTAAAAAAGTATATTGTTATTTTATTTGGTATTAATTGTCAGTTTTGCAGACTTTAAGCCTGAAGCTGTAGCTTGGATGGTTACCTTTCCTGCTTTTCGGGTACTTCGCAAAATCGCCTGCATTACTCCTGTCTGCATCTGTTTCGTGTTGTCAGTAGGACGGAACAGATCATTAGTGTAGTGGTCGCCATTATCTATAGCCAGAAGCGAACCTTCGCCCTGAGCAGTTACTGTTACTTTGTCGGTTGAATTGCTAACGATATTTCCCTTGTTGTCCACAACATAGATTTTGAAATATTGGAGATCCATACCGTCTGCCTTCCAACAGTCGTTCTTAGGGTTGAAGATGTCCTGAGGACACTTGCCTTCTGCAACAATCTTTAGTGCAACTGCCTTGCCGGAAGACTTAATCTGATGACGGGCTACTTCTTTGCCGCCATTCTTTGCTATTGCCAGCAGAGTGCCACCTTTACCATAATCTATGTCGTTCCAGTATGTTATGTTGCGCTTAGCCAAGTCGCTGCGGTCGTTTTGTTTTGTACCCAGACTCTTGCCATTGTAGAATAGTTCCACTTCGTCGGCATTAGTATATACAAACACATTCTGACGACTGCCTTCTTTCTGGTTCCAGTTATAGGAAATCTTCTGACTGCCCACCTTGATGTCGTTCCATTCGAGACTTTCACCTTTGCCGTCAACGACGCCAATCTGACAAACAGGTTCTTCCGGTTTAATGCTGCTCTTGATGAGGTATGCCTGTGGGTAAGCCTCCATAGTGTGCTTGAAGAAAGAATAGTTCCATCCTTTCTTTGGCCAACCATTTGATTCGCCCCAGTATTCGATGGCTCCCCACCAGGCAAGTCCGACACTACGTTTCTGATCCATCCCGTAGTAGGGTTGTTGCAACTGGTTTGTTACGGCTTCGCTCTGGAACAGAATGAGGTCTGGCTTGTATTCAAAATAACCTGGATAAGCATCCCATTGATAGTTGAACGAAGAAACCTCGCAAGCACATGCCAACTCTGGTGGAACGCGATAAGTCTTGAAGTCTGGAGTACCTCGTTGTGCTCCTGCTCTGGCTGGGAACATAGCTACGGTAGTAGGACGAGTGCGGTCGTAGCGTTTCAGCATCTGATCGAAAATGCGATAAGTAGTGATTCCCCAGTCTTCAGTCTGGTATCCAGCCCAACTGCTGATGGTCTGCAATTCGTTTCCAAGACTCCAAAGTACTACACATGGATGATTCCTGTCGCGTTTTACCCACTCTGGGATGAGTGTTGACCACAACTGCATGAATGGTTTGCGACCGCCCCAGTATTCTTTGTCGGACCATTTGTCTATCAGTTCGTCAACAACCATAATACCTACTTTGTCGGCAGCACGATAGAAACCTTCGCTATAGGGGTTGTGGCTGCAACGGATAGCATTGTATCCGAAAGCCTTCAGCTGTCGAAGTTGACGCTCGATGGCTTTGTCGTATGCGGCAATACCTACAGCACCAATGTCGTGGTGGTTTGCGATACCTACTACGAATGTTTTCTTGCCATTGAGTTTAAATCCGAATTCAGGACTGTATTCAATGGTGCGAAGACCAATTTGGTCGCTGATAGAATCGATGACTGTGCCGTCTTCCTCGATTACTGCTTCAACGGTATAGAGGTATGGAGTGTCGGGTGACCATAGTTTTGGTTGACTGACGCTGATGAATGGCAGAGCCACTTCTGTGTTGTTCTGTTTTGTATGGTCAGGCATTCCACATTCGCTCTTTCCTACGATATTTCCTTCTGCATCTTTCAGAGTTGCTTTCAGAGATATGTTATGTTTCTGCCAACCGATAATCTGAAGTTGTACGAGTACGTCCCAACTGCCTGCAGGATTGCCGCCTTGAGGATTTAGCGGGTTGATGTCGATGCGTTGTGCATTGAGTACGTCCGGGCGAACAATCTTACCCTTCGGAGCACTTGTTACATATAGTCCGTGACGTGCAATACGTGTTTGCTGGTTGCATACTTTCAGATACACATCGCGGAAGAGTCCGCCGCCTGTGTACCAACGGCTGCCATTCTCCGGTCCTGTAGATGCATATACTGCAACCACATTGTCGGCACCATATTTCAGGGCTTTGCTTATGTCGGTCTCAAAACCGATGTATCCGTATTCGGATGAAGCCACTTCCTTTCCGTTTACATATACATCACCATAATACATGATACCTCCAAAGTCGAGTTTGACACTCATTCCCTTATACGACTCCGGCACGTTGAAAGTCTTGCGATACCATGCAGAACCCATCTTCTTGAAAGCGCGGGCACCTTTGGCTGTTTCGTCCCAAGGCATTTCAAACTGGAAGTCGTGAGGTAGGTCGAGAGTGCGCCATTGGCTATCGTCGAAGTCAGCTTTCTCAGCTCCTTCGACTTCGCCCATCTGGAATTTCCATCCGAAATTGAATAGTTGGGAGCGAATGTCGCACCACTCCTTTAGTGGGCGATTATTCTTGGCTGCCTCTTCTTTCTTTTCTACGTACTGGGCCGATGCACAGATGCTCAGGAGTAGCAGGCATAGGGAAGTGAATATTTTCTTCATAGTATTATATTTATAATGTAAAAAACTATTGATACACTATTCTACAGTCGCTTCGATAAAACTTTTTCCTGCTTCAAAACCTTGGTCTTGATCGTAGTGTAGTCCGTAACGTCCTTCAGGGAGGTCACTCAGTACGTAAGCATTGCACTTTCTGCCGGCTACGACTTTATCGGTTGCAGCTGTGTTGACTGCAGTAGCAGCAAGATTTACGAGTGCTCCGAACAGACCACTTCCGCCTCTGACACTTGTGTCCACTTTGATAAGTCCTTCGCGCTTGTAAAGAGTTTCTCCAGTTTTTGTTGATCTCAGGATGTATTCCACATTAGCGGTCAGGGTACCTGCCAGATTGTTTCTATTCCATTTCTTGATGATGGTAAACATTGCAGCATCGGCTCCCAATACATTCTGAATCTGTGACAGACTGCCCTCGAGGAATAATTCTGCATCGTAGGCACTCTCTGTCTGGAACATTTCCATTGTCAACATTGGAGAGAATACATAGTAACCTTTCTCACATAGCGGTTCGTAGAGGGTGGTGTAGAAGTAGTCCTTAGCCTCCACATGATTAGTCTGATTGATAGGTGGCATTACGACGATTGCCTGAGGACGCTCTTCGTACATCTTCGGATACTGTTCGCCTCGAGTAGCTAAATTTGTTGCACAGGAACAAAGCATAAGAGCTGCCAGTGCAAGATATATGCTGTTTTTCATTTTGTCAGTTGATTAATGATTCGTGAGATATACTTTTGAGATTCTGGATACAGTCTCATTTCTTCCTTCAGCAGGGTGATTCCCTGTTCTTTCTTTCCTGCCTTGCAAAGTAGGAAACCATACTCGGCATTGATGCCTGGAGGGGGAACCATACGAGTGCCGTTCTGCTTGTTGATAACCAGTTCATACTGAGCCATAGCATTGTTCAGCAGGTCTTCTGTTCCGCGCTTAGTATATTGATAGGTAGCATCCTCTGTGTCGTACCATGAATAGAGCGCACGATCAGTCGTAGTACAGGCAAACAATGATGTGCCTGCAATAAGTAAAATAAGGAGTTTTTTCATGGCAGATTGATTATTTTAACCTCCTGCTGTGACAGGAAAACTCGTTTGCTGTAAAGTGTCTGACCGTCTTTTGTCACTGTCAGCATGTGGTTGCCTGTAGGTGCAGTGTACTGAGTACCTCTACGGTTAGAAGTCTTCTGTTTCACTACCTCTGCCTCGTAGCCAGAATCGTCAATGGTGTAAAATACTTTCTGTTTGTGGAGTTGTCCACTTGTGCTTACGAATAGCAGGTAAGCTACATCGTCCTTGCCGCTCTGCTGGGCAACCGGGTAGTGGGCACGACAACCTGCAAGAAGCAGAATTGCCAATGTCGCAAAAATTTTAAATGCGTTTCTCATATGTTTTTTTTGTTTGATTTAGTGGGTTTAGTGGGCATAATGGGCTTAGTAGGCGTGATAGGCTTTACTTTATTTCTTCGATGTAGTAATCAGTCAACTTGCCAGTGTTGATAGTTTCGCCCTGATAGTTAACTATAGAAAATTCAGTCTCTGGTGTTTCGCCAGCAGTAGTCTCTACGGTTACGGTACCAATCTGCTTGCCTGGCAGTTCAATCATTACACCAGTCTGCGGATTCTTAACCTTCTTTCCTTTTACCTTTACAGCGAAAGTGTCGCCGGTATTGATTCCCTGACTGCTACCGCCACCAATCATGATGGCATCGCTATCATAATTAATAAAATATGTGCGCCAAGGTTTGTCGCTACACTTATTGATGATGTTTTCTACCAACTGACCGATAGCCTCAGAGATGGCTTTGTCGCTCAGAGTTGCATCGTAGCCAGCTTTACCTCCAACGCCAAAGGTGGTCTTTGTAGTGATTTCTGCTTGTCCTTTGCCTTCGTCGGAGTAAATTATAAGACCATTGGAAACATCCACAATGCGGATAGCAACTGCTGCCTCTACGGTTTGAGTCTTTGTGGAGGTAAATACTCCGGACTTTCCTGTGTTTTTGCGTCCGAATTCCGTTACAGAACCAATTATCATGTAGTCAGCTCCGATAGTGTTCAGTTCGCTGTCTCCTTTCTTCACTTCCTCGAGCAGAGAGGCTATGTCGTTGCGTTCCAGAAGGAGGAACTTGCCCGAAGCAGCCAGCTTTGAAGAGAGAATGTCGAGAGCCTGCTTACCCATCGGGTCGTTTTCCTTGTCGTAGAAAATGCCCTTGGCGTATGTAGTCTCATTAGAGAAGCGTCCGATGGCAACTTTACGTTTGATAAACTTACCTTCTGGTGCTTGTATATTTGAACCTGCAGTTTCTGTTAGTTTGGTTTTGCGTTGTGCATCTGCAGCCTGTGTGCCAGCAAGAATTGCAAGAGAAAAAATAAGAATGTGTTTTAGTTTCATAGTGTGTAATTAATATAAATGTAGTTGCAAATGTAAGAGTTTGCAACAAAAAACGAAAAATATTTTTTACAAAAAATAGTGAAGAGTCTGATATTTATCGATTCGACAGTATCTGACGGGTTCGCTTGCGACCAATGGCGACGAGTTTTTCTGATTTGTGGAAATCGAAGATGGTGTAGCGCCCCATCTTAACATCAATCATGATGTCGGGTTGTGTTAACTGTTCCATCAGCAGGGAGTTTTGACGTATCATCAGGGCACTGGTGCGTGCAAGCAGAGTGAAGTAGTTGAACTCGATATTATCGGGAATGATATGGTTGAGGATAATCTGTTTCCAGGATTTGTCCCGTTTCTTTCTGTCCTCAAGCATTTTCCATAAATCGTTTTCGGTTTTGTAGTCATGACCGCTTACGTCGACACCCATCAGCAGGTCGCCTTCTGTGCGCTCTATGCGATTCAGAGGGATAGGGTTTATGATGCCGCCATCCATGAGAATCATGCCGTTGCGGCGCACGGGGTCGAATATGGAGGGTATAGAAATGCTGGCTCTGATAGCGTCGAACAGACTTCCGCTGCGGAATTCGACTTCCTTTCCGTGAAGCCAATCGGTAGAGATGGCGCAGTAGGGAATGGGCAGGTCTTCAATTTTCACGTCGGGCACAAACTCCTTGATGGCGTCGATGATGCGTTCTCCTTTTACTATATGGTTGAGGCTGAACGACAGGTCGGAGAGTTCCAGCATCTTCCGCTTGCTGATGGTTTTCATCCAAGCACGAAACTCTTTCAACTTGCCTGCTGCATAAACACCTCCGATGAGTGCTCCCATCGAGCTGCCGGCTACGGAGCTGATTTCGTAGCCCTGTGCCAGCAGTTCCTCGATGACGCCTATGTGAACCAATCCGCGTGCACCTCCGCTCGATAATACTAATGCTACTTTCTTCATTTAGCGATTATATTCTTTACACTGATACGTTCTTCGTTAGCTGAAAACGTAAGAGAAATTGCTGTAAGTAAAATCTTTTTCATAATGATTATGGTTGAAATAGATTAGTAATATCAAAAGGTAATGGATGTTTTTAGCTTTAGAACTAACTTATCCGCCCGCAAAGTTAGGTTTTTTGGAAAAAATAATCCTATCTTTGCAGTGATATTTTTTACTTATGGAACGAATGAAGCGAATTGTGATGATGACAGCCGTCGTGCTGTGCCTGATGGCTGCACCTGAAAAACTACTTGCACAAACACAGCAACAACCTGCAATTGAGATTATTGGTGACCGCACACTTATTCATGTAGATCGTCTTGGCTTGAAAGGCGACGAAACGTTGATGGATGTGTTAATGATGTATCCGGAAATGCTTGTGGGTGGTTTTGAAACTATGCTCGACAGCTACCAGCTGCGTATGGAGAATATGGCTATTATCTGCAATACACGCCATTTCTTATCTACAACGCCGGCGAAGAATGTAAAACTGATTCATATTTGCGAGAACCCAGCTGTAGCGAAGGGTATTGCAGGATTGAATGGTATTATCGACCTGAATATGCAGATCAACGAAGATGGTGTGAGTGGATTTATTGGTGGAGAGTTGAGTACGAAACTGGAGAAATCGGCTCTGGCGGCAGTGAACTACGGACATGTTTCGCCCAAGAAGACTACGACCGACATATTTGCTACGGCGAGCATGGACGACAAGTCGCGCCACGGAGATACGGATTATGCTCAGGCAGCATCGTTTACCCTGACCCAACGGTTTACTCCGCTCAACCGCCTGAATGTATTCCTGCGCCATGGCTACAGTAACAACAAGGAACTGCCTTTTGCTTCGGATAATAAAAGCTACTTGACGCGTCTTCAGTATTTTCACACACTCAACAGCATTGGCACGGAACTGCTCGCTGTTGTGGGTTATGTTTATGGCGATAATGCTGCTAATTCAAGGATTGCTACGTTGGAAAACGACCTGCGCACAGCTTCTGGCACGCAGACTTATATGCTTGAGTTGAACACTCCGTTGCCTTTCCTCAAGGGGGCGCAGCTGATGCTTGGAAACGAGAACGACCTTACGAACATCCGCTATCATGTGCGACAGGATATGGTGGTGGGACCGACACCGTTCGATGTGAACGACCGTTTCACTGTGAACAACTTCGACCTCTATGCTCAGCTTGACTACACGGTGGGGCCGATGACATTCTCGGCGGGCGACCGTGTGTCGTTCTACCATTATGGTATGGATGCCTACAACGGTACGGCAAGTCGCAATCCTACTCGCAACATGGTGATGGCGAGCGTGAAGGCTCAGTTGTCAACCAACCATCAGTTGCAGGGCGGTTATTATCGTCGTTTCATCAATCCGTCGTTTATTGCGGCTTTGCCTACGGTCTATCCGGAGACAGACGGAAAGACCTGGACTACCGTGACGACCCTTCAGAACGAGCGTCGTGCCGATGTGTACCGCCTTGCTTATTCTTATAGCAAACCAAAGTTGAATGTGAATTTTGGCGGACGATTTGTCCACATGGTCGATGGGGGAGAAAACTCCCTGACGCTGAATGCTGCGGCTACGTGGATACACAGTTGGCTGACGCTTACGGGTGGTGCAAACTACTGCCATATGGAGGACTTGGGCGAGAAACTGAACTTCGGTTATGTTCGTCTTGCGCCTACGTTCCGTCTGCCTTGGGCTCTGAAGGCATCTACTCAGTTGGTGTGGTGTTCGAAGAATGCTCCTGAGCGCCGCATGCTCGACCTTCCGGCAGTGTATGCTTTGCTTAAGGCTGAAAAAAACATATCATCCCACGTTGCAATTACTGCTCAGTGGCATGATATATTCTGTTCGCAGCGCAGTGCTGCCCTCGTTACAGCGAAGTATCTGTTCTAATGTATAACGGTTAACGGTTAAAGTTTAACGGTTAAAGAGTTTCCGTCTTTCTTTTTTCGTTAAAAACTCAACGTTACTTCCTTTCCGAAGGGAGCGAGTGAGAGTAGTGCCATCTTGAAGTGCTGCTTGCCGAAGGGGATGCCGATGATGGTGATGCAGAGCAGTGCTCCAAAGAAGATGTGTGTGCAGAATGCGAAGAGTCCGCCGAAGATAATCCAGATGATGTTGAGCGGAATGGCAATGCATCCTGGAGGCGAAGCAGTCTTCTTCACTTGTGCTCCGAAAGGCCAGAGGCAGAGCAGTCCAATTTTGAATGTCTGTAGAGCTACGGGAATGCCGATGATGGTGATAAGCATAGCCAGACTTGCTGTAAAATAACCTATTGCTGCCTCGAAACCGCCTAGCAGCAACCAGATGATGTTTCCTAAAAATTTCATAACTTCATTTTTTTTGAATTATGGTGGCAAAGGTAGTAATTGCCTGCGAATATCCTTGAATCCCCAAGATAATTTTTTCCGGATGTATTTGGAAATGTTCTATAACTCGCTTAAACATGATTAAGTACGAGTGTGGCTTGGTAGTTAAGAAAAAAATGTCTAATTTTGCACCGATTTTGTTTTTTAGAAGTAAAAAAAAACATGACTAAAGGTATGCCGAAAATCGAGGTTGTGAAGGTTGACAGCAAGGAGCGGACGGACGATTTCGTTGCCCTGCCGTACAGCATCTACAAGGATTGCGAGCAGTATGTGCCCGACTTGGACAGTGAGGTGAAGGATTTTATCAATCCGGCTGTGAACCCGTCGTTCGAGTTTGCCGACATTCAGCCGTTCGTGGCTTATAAAGGCAAAAAGGCAGTGGGACGCATCGTGGGCATTGTAAACCATAAGGCAAACGAGCGCTGGCACTGCAAGAAGGTGCGCTTCACGATGATTGAGTTCGTCGATGACCCCAAGGTGGCAGAGGCTCTGATTGGTGCTGTGGAAGAGTGGGGCAAGGAGCGCGGCATGACGGATATAGAAGGTCCGATGGGTGTGACCGACTTCGACAAGGAGGGCATGCAGGTGGAGGACTTCGACCAGATTGGCACCGTGCATACTTTCTACAACCACGCATACTATCCGCAGCGCCTCGAGGCAATGGGTTTCCAGAAGGAGGCGGACTGGGTGCAGATTCGCATTCGCCTGCCAAAACAGATTCCGGCTCGTTTCACCCGCACAGCACAGTACGTCCGCGAACAGGTAGGACTGAGGGTGGTGCACATGAAGAAGAGTGACCTGAAGAAACGCGGCTACGGACGCAAGGTGTTCGACCTGCTGAATCAGGCTTACGCACCGCTGTTCGGCTTTTCTAAGTTTTCCGACAAACAAATAGATGCTTTCATCGAAAAATACGTGCCGCTGCTTGACATGAAGATGTTCCCCATCGTGCTGAACGACAAAGACGAAGTGGTGGGAGCTGCCATAACGATGGTAAGCCTTTCGCGAGCAATGCAGAAGACAAAAGGACACCTGTGGCCGTTGGGCTGGTGGCACCTGCGCAATGCTCTGAAGCGGAAACGCTCGAACACGGTGGACATGATGCTCATAGCCGTGCGCCCCGACTACCAGGGAATGGGAGTGAACGCGCTGTTTTTCGACGACCTCATTACGGTTTACAACCAGTACGGATTTGAGTTTGCAGAGACCCTGCCGCAGTTGGAGACCAACGTGCGCGAGCTGTCGCAGTGGAAACTGTTCAATCCGCAGTACATACGACGCAGAAGATGTTACATTAAAACTATATAAACAAAAGAAATAATCATGGAAAGAAGAGTAGTTATAACGGGAATGGGCATTTGGTCGTGCATCGGTACGACGCTCGACGAGGTGCGCCAGTCGTTGTTTGAAGGACGCAGTGGAATTATTTTCAGTCAGGAAAGGAAAGACGCCGGTTTCCGTTCGCCTATTTGTGCCAACGTGCCGCATCCCGACCTGAAGAAAGTGCTGAGCCGCAATGCGCGTCAGATGATGCCCGAGGAGGCACAGTATGCTTACATGGCAACTGTGCAGGCAATGGAGAACGCACGCCTCACTCAGGACTATATCGACAGTCACGAGGTGGGCGTGATTTACGGAAACGACTCCGTAGCAGAATCTACTATGGTGGCTATGGATAAGTTCCGCCAGGCAGGTTCGACAGCTGCGTGCGGTAGCGGTGCCATCTTCCAGTCGATGAACTCGACCGTGACTATGAACCTCGCAACGCTCTTCCACCTGAAAGGCATAAACCTGACTGCTTCAGCTGCTTGTGCCAGCGGATCGCAGTCGCTCGGACTTGGTTTCCTCCTCATCAAAAACGGTCTGCAGGACTGCATCGTATGCGGTGGAGCTGAGGAAAACAATATGTACGGCATTGCTTCGTTCGACGCGCTGCAGACTTTCTCTACCCGCATCGATGACCCTACTAAGGCAAGCCGCCCATTCGACCGCGACCGTGACGGACTCGTACCAAGTGGCGGTGCGGCAACTCTCATCATCGAAAGCTACGAACACGCCGTGAAGCGCGGTGCTCCTATCCTTGCCGAAATCATCGGATGGGGCTTCTCAGGCAACGGCGACCACATTTCCACTCCAAACGTAGAGGGACCAGCCCGCTCACTGCAGCGCAGTCTGGAGTGCGCTGCAGTAAGTTTGAAGGAAATCGGCTACGTCAATGCCCACGCCACTTCTACCCCAATCGGCGACAGCCGTGAGGCAGAAGCCATAGCACAGGTGTTCGGCGACTACCGCGTACCAGTTACTTCAACCAAGAGTCAGACCGGTCACGAAATGTGGATGGCAGGTGCGTCGGAAATAATCTACTCAATGCTTATGATGAAAAACGACTTCATCGCCGGTTCACTCAACTTCGAAAACCCCGACGACGTCACTAAGTGCATCAACGTTCTGCCCGAAACTCGTCAGCAACACTTCGATATGTTCCTGAGCAACTCGTTTGGTTTCGGCGGAACAAACTCAACACTCATCGTAAAGAATATTTAAAGTCTCGATATAACGACATCTCGACATAACGACATGACGATATAACGAAAAAAACTAAACAATAATAATCATTATGACAAGAGAAGAAATCATCGCAAAAGTAAACAGCCTGCTGGCTGAAGAGTTCGAAACCGAGGACAGCAACTTCGCTCCAGACGCAATCATGAAGGAGTCGCTCAACCTCGACAGCATCAACCTCGTTGACCTCATCGCACTCGTACAGTTCAACTTCAAGATCACTATCCCAGTGAACGACCTGCACCAGCTGCAGACATTCAACGACCTGTACAACTACATCGAAAGCCACCAGGCATGATAGACTCAATCGACATACGGCAACTCATTCCGCAGCGCCAGCCAATCATGATGGTTGACCAGCTGGTGGATGCGGATGAGCAAAGCGCCGTCTGCCAACTGACCATTCGCCAGGACAATTTCTTTCTGCAAAGCGACGGCACACTTGCCGAGACAGGCATCATAGAACACATGGCGCAGACGGCTTCTGCCCACTGCGGTTTTCTTGCCCTGCAAAGCGGTAGCAACGATGAGGCTCCTATCGGATACATCGCCGAGGTGAAGGGTTTCAGCCTGCTTTCACAACCAAAACTGGGTGACACGCTTACCACTACCATCCGCACACTGCTGTCTGCAGAAAACGTAACGGTAGTCAGTGCCGAAACCAATGCTCAGGACAGACCTATTGCTACGACCCAGTTGAAAATTTCGTTGAAGGAATAATGTCTGACGAAACAGTTTTTTAGGAATAATGCTAAAGGATAAGTATTTCAAAATAACCGACTGCACAAAAGAAGAAGGGCAGGGCGCTACCTACACGGTCAGCCTGCTCAGCGACTGCAAGGTGTATGACGGACACTTCCCCGGCGAACCCGTTTGTCCCGGCGTGTGCAACATACAGACCGTAAAGGAATGTGCTCAGTTGCTTGTCGGCGAACAGTCGCTCCGCATACAGAGCGTGAAGCGCTGCCGGTTCAAGGCTCTGATGACTCCAATGGCAGTTCCGCAGGTAAACATAAGCATTAACGCTACAAAACACGATAAAGGATATACGGTGACGGCGCGAATCTACGACACTCAAACCGAATACATGGATTTTAACGGAGAAATGACCCCATGACGGAATTATTTCTGAAGATATACTCTTTTTTTAAGGACCATAGAGCAGTATTGTGGCTATCTATGGTTCTCTTGTTTGCTATAACAGGGGTGTTTGCAACCCGACTCCACCTTGAGGAAGACCTGAACAAGCTGATGCCATCGTCGAAGAACGAGGACGGCACCACGAAACTCGCCTTTGCCGACCTGAAGATTAAGGACAAGGTATTCCTGCTCTTCGAAGGGGAAGGGGTGGACAGTCTCGTGACTGTGTGCGACGAATTTGTCGATTCGCTCCTCGCCAACGATGCTGAGAGTCAGACCGTCAGCGATGTGTTCTATCGCCTCGACGACGAACTCATCCCCGACGCTATTGACTACATGACCGAACATTTTCCGGCATATATTGACACAGCGGCTTATGCTCAGTTCGACTCGCTGCTCACCCGCGAACACTTTGCGAAACAGATGCAGCAGAACCGCGACGACTTGACGGGCGAGTTCGGCAGTATGTTCCCCGAACTCATTCAGATGGATCCGATGGGCATGCGCAACGTGCTACTCGAACAGTTGGTTCCGATGATGAGTGGCGGCAGTTACAAAACCATCGACGGACATTTCTTCGTGCCTGACTCAAGCGTCTGCATCGCCTTCATCACTCCGCGATTCTCTGCCACCAACACCGGACAGGGTTCGACTATGTTCCGGATGATGAACTGCCTGATTGAGAAATTTGAAAAGACTCATCCCGCCGTGCGCATCAGTTACCACGGTACTCCCGCCAGCGGATACTACAATTCTTCGCAGATAAAGAACGACCTGACCACAACCATCGCAGGTGCAGTCCTGCTGGTACTTATCTTCCTCTTTGTCTGCTTCCGCCGTTGGGACACCATTCCGTTGCTGCTCCTGCCCGTAGCCTTTGGCACACTCTTCGGTATGTCGATGATGTATTGGATAAAGGGTGAATTCTCACTCCTTGCACTCGGCATCGGTGGCATCGTCATGGGTGTGGCAATGAGTTATGTGCTCCACGTGCTTACACATCATCAGTACGTCGGCGACACGGAACAGATGTTGCGCGACCAGGTGAAACCGCTACTCCTCGGCTGCATCACAACGATTGGTTCGTTTGCCGGTCTGCTCTTCGTAAACACCGACCTGCTGCGCGACTTTGGACTATTTGCCGGATTCGCAATCCTCGGCACCACGCTCTTCTCGCTCATTTACCTGCCGCATATGTTGGCAAAGAAAACAAAACCAGCCGGACTGAAATGGGCTGACCGCATCAATGCCTATCCGTTCGACCGTAAACGTCCGCTGCTCATCGCCCTCTTGGTGATTATTGTCATTTGTGTGGGAGCTTTCATAATTGGCGGTACACATTTCGATGCCGACATGCACAATCTCGGTTATGAAGCGGAGATTACCAGTCATTCGAAACAATTGCTCGAGGAAAAGACTTTCACTGGCGACAAGACAAAGTATTTTGCAAGTCGCGGAAACACAATGGAGGAGGCGCTCGACAATTTTGCTTTGCTCGACCATAAACTCGACTCGCTCAAGCGCATAGGACTTGTAAAGAGTTATACGCATACAAACAAACTGCTCGTTCCGCTCCGTATTCAGCAAGAACGCATCGAGGCTTGGCACCGTTATTGGACACCGGAACGACAAACCCTTGTGCGCCGACTTATCAACGAGACTGCAGCACAGGCAGACTTGCGTCCCGAAGCCTTCGAACCATTCTTCGAGGCTGCCAATGCCGACTACGAAGCCGATGCACTTTACAAGGCTGACATCATTCCGCAGGGCTACCTCTCCACACTGACCGAGGAATCTTACGGCGGCGATTTCCTTGTGTTCACTTCGGTACGCTGTGCCAACGACACTGTGCGCAGCAGCGAGAGCGACTATTACCGCATTTGCGACGCCATAAGCAGCGACCCGAACCTGCTCGTGCTCGACACTTATTATTATACTACCGACACACTCATGCAGATGAGTCGCGACTTCGACGTGCTGCAATGGCTATCCATGGCATTCGTGTTCGTCGTGCTGCTGCTGTCGTTCCGTTTCAACCTGCGCCACACACTGCTCGGCTTTGCTCCAATCCTTTTCAGCTGGCTCATCGTCCTGGGCGTGATGAACATCTTCGGCGTGCAGTTCAACCTCATAAGCATCATAATCTCAACCTTTATATTCGGTATTGGAGTCGATTACAGCATCTTCGTGATGCACGGACTTTTGGAAGATGAAAAGAACGAAGCTGCATCTCAACCTTCGCTTCTCGTTTTCCACAAGACAGCCGTACTCCTCTCGGCAATAATCCTTGTTGTAACCGTAAGCAGCATGTTGCTGGCTCAGCATCCGGCTATCCGCAGTGTCGGATTTGCTACACTCGTCGGTCTGCTCTCAGCCGTCATCCTTGCCTACGTTATGCAACCCGCCGTGTGGAGGGGAATAACGAAAAACGAAAAACGAAGGACGAAAGACGAAAAACTTCAATAACCATTAACCGTTAACCATTAACCTTTAACCAAAAATAATGTTCGATGTAGTAATCATAGGCAGTGGTCTTGGCGGTCTGGTGTGCGGTTCGTTGCTCGCCAGAGGAGGCAAGCGTGTGCTGGTGCTGGAACGTCACAGTCAGCCCGGCGGTTGCATGCAGGGTTACCAGCGCAAAGGACTGTCGTACGACACCGGACTCCATTATATTGGTGGGTTGGGGGAGAATCAGCGCCTGCATAAGGTGTTCTCCCATCTTGGACTCATGACTCTGCCTTGGGTCAGGTTGGATGCCGACGGATTCGACAGAATCACCATCGGACAGGAGACTTTCCGCTTTGCTGAGGGTTACGACCGCTTCGTAGATGCACTCTCCGAACGTTTTCCCAAGGAGCGCGAGGCTTTGCAGCAATATGTCAGGATGCTCAAGGCGGTTGAGGAGGTGTCGATTGAGTCGCAGGACATGTTCCAGTTGTTCGGACAGAATGCTTACGATTATCTGAACGAGACTTTCCACGATTCGCTTTTGGTGAATGTACTTTCCGGTTCGTCGTGGAAGATGGAATTGCGCCGCGAATCGCTGCCACTTTTCACCTTTGCCCACGGAAACAGCAGTTTTATCGGCAGCAGTTGGCGACTGAGAGGCAGCGGAAACCTGTTGGTCGATACACTTGCTGAGACTATTCGCTGTGCCGGAGGAGAGATAATCTGCAGTGCCGAAGTCGAGGAACTCATTGAACGAAACGGCAAGATAGAAGCCGTAAGGTGCAAGAACGGCGAGACATATGAAGGACGCGTGTTCATCAGCGATATCCATCCTGCGCAGACTTTTGCCATGATAAAGGAATCGCAGCTGGTGAAGAATCTTTTCCGCCGCCGCATTAACAGCATGGAAAATACCGTCGGGATGTTCACCGTTTCGCTGATGATGAAACCCGAGACACTGCGTTATTTCAATCACAATAAATATATATATGAGAAACCGAACGTGTGGACTGTGGCTGAGGAAACCGACCGTGTGGGAGGAGTGATGGTGAGTGCCAGAGTGCCGGAAGACGGTTCCGAATACGTTCGGCAGATAGACCTGCTCACGCCAATGCAGTGGAACACTTGCAAGCAGTGGAACAACACGCGCATCGGTCGCCGCGGTGAAGAATATGAACAGATGAAAGCACGCTTGGCAGACGAGTGCATCGCTTTGGCAGAAAGGAAAATCCCCGGACTGCGCCAGATGACGGAAGCCATCTACACCAGTACGCCGCTCACTTGGCACGACTATACTATGACGCCCGACGGTTCGGCGTATGGAGTGCGAAAGGATTCGCGCAATCTGATGATGACAATGCTCTCGCCACGTACTCCGATACCAAACCTGCTGCTCACAGGACAGAACCTGATGCTTCACGGTGTGGAGGGCGTGACCATGACGGCGCTGAAGACCTGCGGAGAATTATTAGGAAACGAATTTATACAAAAGATAATTCAACCTTAGCAAGTTGAGTAGAAGGGAAGTTAAAAGGAAGTTAAAGAGAAGTTAAAGGGAAGTTAAAGGGACGATAGTAGAGGATGCTTGCCCAATTCGGTACAGTATCGTCCTTATAACTCCTCATAACTCCTTATAACTCCTCATAACTCCTTAAAATTTAGCTTTCGAAACTTAAAAAGAAAATAAAATACAAAAGATAATAAAATGAAGTACGCTTTAGTAACAGGTGGCAGCCGAGGCATCGGACGTGCCATCTGCGTGAAACTGGCCCAGGAGGGTTATCACGTTTTGATAAATTATGTCAGCAACGAAGACGAGGCAAAGAAAACGCTCGAACTCTGTGGCGGAGAGGGAACTCTGCTGAAGTTCGACGTTAGCAACAATGCTGAAACACAGGCCGCGCTTACCGACTGGCAGAACAAAAACGAGGGAGAATACATCTCCGTCGTAGTGAATAATGCCGGAATACGTCGCGACAACATGTTGGCTCTGATGCCCGAAGCCGACTGGCACAGAGTGCTCGACATCACTCTGTCGGGTTTCTACAATGTCACCCAACCGCTGTTGCCTGCCATGCAGTTGCACAAGTTCGGACGCATCGTGAATATGGCAAGTGTCAGCGGAATCAAAGGACTGCCAGGACAGACCAACTACTCTGCTGCAAAGGGCGGAATCATTGCTGCTACAAAGGCATTGGCACAGGAAGTGGCTCGCAGAAACGTAACTGTGAATGCCATCGCACCCGGATTCATCCATACCGACATGACTGAAGGACTCGACGAGGCAGAACTGAAAAAACAGATTCCTATGGGTCGCTTCGGAAAACCAGAAGAAGTAGCCGAGGCAGTCGCTTTCCTCGTTTCTCCAGGCGCAAGCTACATCACAGGTAATGTCATCTCCATCAACGGAGGACTTTATACCTAACCTTTCACCTTTCACCTTTCACATCTCACATCTCACATTTCACATTTCACATTATGAAAAAGTTATCATTAATCATACTGCTCGCAATCTGTCAGTTTTCATTTTGCGCAGCACAGACAGTCACTCGTACCCGTCATCAGGCAGCCCTCACAACCGACCAGGTGACTACCGGTTCCGTAACCATCCGCAAACCAGAGTATATCTGCATCTCTACCGACGGCGACAAGGAACAACTCATCATGGACGGCACTAAGTTTACGATGAGCATGGGCGGAAAGAAACACGTTACCGACAGCAAGAAGAACAAGCAGTTCGCCACTTTCCACGAGGTGCTCAAGGCTGTTATAAACGGTCAGGACATTCCCGCAACCGATGACGTGACAATAACTACTCAGAACGGACAGAAGACCATTACCATTACTCCCGAAAAGAAAAAGCGTCAGATGTTCACTTCCTTCGTACTCGTTGTAGATGCCAAAACATCTGCTATGCGTCAGCTCAGAATGAACGAGCGTGCCGGCAACTACATCAACTACGACATAAAGTAAATTTAAAACATACTTCCACTATTTAAGCGGTAACTTTCGGGTTGCTGCTTTTTTTGTGAAAAGTTCCATCCGTCTTCAAAAATTCCCACGCAGATGATGGCGGTTGAGGGAAAATGAATTATATTTGCAAGCGAAATAAAAAAATAAAACCTTATGAAAAATATAACTAAGAAAAATACCCCCCCCATAAGTTTGGGCTGAAACTGATTGATTCTGCGCTGCGGCGCACTACGATATAACTATGGCACGTTCCGATTCCCCTGTGGAGTCGGGGCGTGCTTTTGCTGTGTAAACACTTTAATTATTAACCAATAAAACAAATAAACTATGAAACTGAAAAGTTTACTTTTTTCTGCGCTTATGCTGCTGTCGGCTGGCTCGGCATGGGCGGATGTGGAGATTAACGAAACGAATTTCCCTGATGCGAATTTTCGAAATTGGCTGCTGAGCAGAAGTTATGGAAGTGATGGTGTGATTACTGATGCAGAGATTGCTGGTGTGACTTCGATAGATGTTTACTACAAAGGAATTCAGAGTCTGCAGGGAATAGAGTTTTTTACCGCGCTGAAATGGCTGGACTGCGGCTATAATCCGCTTACTTCGCTTGATGTGTCGAAGAATACTGCGTTGACAACGCTGTACTGCTACGGCAACCAACTTACTTCGCTTGATGTGTCGAAAAATACTGCGCTGACAGGGCTGGACTGCGGCTACAACCAGCTGACTTCTCTTGATGTGTCGAAGAATACTGCGCTGACATGGCTAGTCTGCGGCGTCAATCAACTGGCTGCGCTTGATGTGTCGAAGAATGCAGAGCTGACAACGCTGGACTGCGGCGATAATCAGCTTACTTCGCTTGATGTGTCGGGGAATACTGCACTGACAAGGCTGTACTGCTACTCCAACCAGCTCACTTCGCTTGATGTGTCGAAGAATACTGCGCTGACAAGGCTGTCCTGCTCCTCCAACCAGCTTACTTCGCTTGATGTATCGAAGAATACTGCGCTGACATATCTGGGCTGCGACCAGAACCAAATAAAGGGCGCTGCTATGGATGCCCTCATAGAGAGTCTGCCTTCTATTAGCAAAGGAAGGTTTTATATTCTTGATTACGAGAATGAGTATAATGAAGTAACGAACTCACAGGTAGATGCAGCGAAGGCTAAGGGATGGGTTTCTTATTATCATGATTATTCAGATAATGTATGGCTTGTAATGCCTGGTAATGAACCATTGCCAGATGGAATCAGTATTAGTGAAGAAAACTTTCCTGACAAGATTTTCCGCAGATATCTATTGTCTGAGGCGTATGGAGAAGACGGTGTGCTGACTGATGAGGAGATTGCAGGAGTGACTTCGATGAATGTTTCTAATAAGGGTATTCAGAGCTTGAAGGGAATAGAGTATTTTACTGCGCTGACAAAGCTGGGCTGCTACAACAATCAGCTTACTTCCCTTGATGTGTCGAAAAATACTGCGCTGACAGATCTGTACTGCTACTCCAACCAGCTTACTTCTCTTGATGTGTCGAAGAATACTGCGCTGACATGGCTAGTCTGCTACAACAACCAACTTACTTCTCTTGATGTGTCGAAGAATACGGAGCTGACAAGTCTGTACTGCCATGGCAATCAACTTACTTCTCTTGATGTATCGCTGAATACTGCGCTGACAAGTCTGCGCTGCGACGAGAACCAACTAACTTCGCTTGATGTGTCGAAGAATACTGCGCTGACATTGTTGTACTGCTACGGAAACCAACTTACTTCGCTTGATGTGTCGAAAAATACTGCGCTGGTAAGTCTGGACTGCCGCAAAAACCAACTTACTTCGCTTGACGTGTCAAAGAATACAAGGTTGACAGGACTGTATTGTTCCTCCAATCAGCTTGCTTCACTGGATGTGTCGAAGAATACGCGTTTGGGTGGACTATCCTGCGATAACAACCAACTTACTTCGCTCGATGTGTCGGAGTGTCCTTGGCTTGGGTCATTGACCTGTAACAACAACCAGCTTACTTCTCTTGACGTGTCAAAGAATACATATCTGTCAACGCTGCATTGTTCCTCCAACCAGCTTACTTCACTTGATGTTTCGAAGAATACTGCGCTGATAATGTTGGACTACTCCAACAACCAAATTCGTTTTCTCTCCTTGTCTAAGAATACTGCACTGAAAGAGCTGAATTGCTCCTCCAACCGTCATAATTTGCTCTCTTTGTCTCAGAATACAGAACTGGAAGTGCTTATATGTAACTCTAATCAGCTAAAAACGCTTAGTTTGTCGAAGAATACGAAGCTGACAGAGCTGTCCTGCGCCGACAACCAGCTTACTTCTCTCAATTTGTCGGGATGTACTGCACTGAAAGCTCTGTACTGCTCCTCCAACCAGCTGACTTCGCTTGATGTTTCGAAGAATACTGCGCTGGAATATCTGGACTGTTACCAAAACCAAATAAAGGGCGCTGCTATGGATGCACTTGTGGCGAGTCTGCCGACAGTAAGCAGTCGCGAAATGCAAGTCATCTACAACGAGAACGAGCAAAACGTGATGACAACCACTCAGGTCGCAGCTGCGAAAGCTAAGGGTTGGACACCGCTATATACTGAAAACGGAGAAGAATGGAAAGAATACGCAGGTGTTGACCCTTCAACCGGAGTAAATAATGTTGATGCCTCTGACGCTGATGATTCTGCTCCTTGGTACACTATCAACGGCACACTGCTCACTGGCAAACCGACTGCTCCGGGATTTTATATCCACGGAGACAAGAAGGTCTTTGTGAAGTAATCCACTCGCCCCGCATCGGAGCACATCGCAATGGTGTGGGGCGTTTTCAGACCCTTTCCGGATGATGAAAAGTGGTCATACGTATCATCAGAAATAATGATACGTATCATTAAAGGCAATCATACGTATGATTATAGCAAATCATACGTATCATAGAAGCAAATCATACGTATGATTCCATACGGACATACGGATGACATTTATAAACCATTTTTTTTTAACCTTTTAAATAACCATTACTATGATTAGTTTGATCAAGAAAAAGGGTATTAACCCTCAGGACAAGTCCACGCTTTACTTCCCACAGTGGACACGTATTTCAACTGTCAACGAGACGCAGCTGTCGAAACGCATGGCTCGCGGAAGCACGTTCTCAGTGGGCGAAATCAACGGTGTGTTTGCCGACTTCCCACAGTCAATCATCGACGAACTGCTGAATGGCAACGCCGTAAGCATCGACGGCCTGGGTACATTCAAACTGAAGGTGAGCGGCAAGAGCCAGAAGGAGAAGAAGGACGTGACCACAGCCGGCGCAAAGATTACCGTGCTGTTCGACCCTGCTGCCGAACTGACCAGCCGCCTGAACGACGAGAAGGAGTTCCGCTTCGTAGATGTGCCAACCCCAGAAGGTCAGCAGGATGCCGACGAGGGTGGCGACACTCCAACACCTACTCCTGATGGCGGCGGCGATACTCCTACACCTGACCCAACACCGGGTGGTGGCGGCAGCGATGGAGGCGACGGAACCGACGAGTCTTAAACGAAAGACGAAAGACGAAAAACGAAAGACGAAACGCTTCGCTACGAAAAACAAAAGGAAGCTGACAATTCACGTTGTCAGCTTCCATCTTTTTTATTTGTATCTTTCTGTTCTTTTACAGTATCGGCACGATGAGGCGGACAGTGAAGTTGCGCCCCATGTCGCAGATGCCACGTTCGCCTGTCAGAGGGTTGGTGCCGATGTATTTCAGGCGGCTTAGATGGTTCTGGTAGGAGCGGTTGAAGATGTTGTTCAGCGCCAGGTGGATGGTGCAGAGTTTGCGGTGGCGCAGGCAGATGTCGGTGCCCGCAGTCAGGTTGAAGAGGGTGTAGGACGGGGTGGCTGTCTCGGTGCCGAGTGCCATATGGTAGTGGTCCTGACGCAGATAGCACTCAAGGGAGAGGGCTACGTAGGCGTTATTGAAAGGACGGGCACCCTCGTGGGTCAGCTCGTACTTCAGTTCCGATGTCCAGCGCGGAGCAGGGGTGAAGGGCAGGTAGCGCGTCTCGAGCGGTTGGTTCAGCTGGCGTGCATCTACGAATGAAAAGGTGTTTTCGAAGTGCAGATGGTGAATGGGGTGCAGATCGACCATTGCCTCGAAACCGAGCAGACGGGCTGTGCCGCTGGTGTAGCGGAAGGTAGGAGTGCCTGCCTGAACGACCTCAGCGGTGCGGTGGAGGAAGATGAAGTTGCTGATGCGGTTGGCAAAAAGACTGAGCTGTGCGGAAACGAAACTTGTGGAAAGGTCGAAACCGAGGTCTGCCTGCCAACTGTGTTCGGGCGAGAGCTGGTGGTTGCCTATCTCGTAGCGGCCGGTGCCTTCGTGTTCGCCGTTCGACCCCAGTTCGCTCATGTTCGGGGCACGGAATCCGTGTGATATGTTTGCCCTAAGGTTTATCTTTTCGCTCACATTCCATACGGCACCGATGCTACCGGAGAGTCCTGTCATGTTGCGGCGGAAATCATGGAAGCGCTCTTCGCCGTCTTCAAGAAGCGATTCGCTGGAGAGACTGCGGTTGTCCAGTCGGAGTCCGCCGGTAACGACCCACCCACCGAAGCGGCGGCTGGCTGTAGCGAAACCGCCTATGTCAAACAGCCGGTAGGCGGGGATGAGGTACTCTTCGCCCAGGTTGAGCGACCGCTGGAACATACCTTGCACACCGGCCGCGAGTTTCCACTCCGAGGCGGTTTCCAACTGATATTTGGCGTCGTAGGTAAACGTGTGGAGACGGAAGTGCAGACCTGCCTCCGACTCGCTTTCTTCATATTCCTTACGGTTGTTCAGCTGGTAGCCGAGCAGTACCTTGAGTGTGCCTTCGCCCAGATTGAAGGCATTGTCAAGCACTGCTTTATAGTGGTTTATGCGCTGGAAGGGCAGGGTCTTGCCGTATGTTTTTACGTTGGAAGAGTGGGGAATGAGGCGCCCTGTAGTCTCGTCGCGGTCGCCCTCGACCAGACTTGGCAACTGGTGGAAGTAGCTAAACTTCAGGTGCGTGTGTCCCCACTGGCGGTTGAGGCCTACCAGTCCGCTGGCTGCGTGTTCCTGAAACTGCGAACCGGGCACGTATCCGTCGCGGTGGTTTTGGTAGGCATGTGCAAGACGGTGGCTCCAACGGCCGTCCCACACTATGCCCTGTTTGTTGCCGGCAAAGTTCACGGTGTAGTCGAAGAGTCCGTTGTTTGTCTGGAATCCGGTGCTCACCCCTGCCTTCATCTGACCCAAAGGCAAGATGCGGTGCGGATGCAGGATGATGACGCCTGCCATGGCATCGGAACCGTACATCAGACTGGAGGGTCCTTTCTGAATTTCTACCGAACCGACACTCTGCGCATCGACTTCGATGCCGTGTTCGTCGCCCCACTGCTGTCCCTCCTGACGGATGCCGTCGCTTATCACGGCAACGCGGTTATATCCCAGTCCGCGGATAACCGGTTTTGAAATGGCACCGCCCGTCGTTATCTGCGACACACCCGGGATGTCAAACATCCATTACTGATAATATACCCTATAAAACCATCTTTTGATTATGTTACTGCAAACAAGGATGGAAATGAACCTTATATGAGTTTCGCTATATCGTTCCCTCATACAAATACTGGTGTAGCCATTTCATATTCTGTTAATCAACTGACAGACTTTGCTGATACTGAAGATATTTTTGAACAAGAAAACGATAATGTTTATGAACAGAGTTGATTTGATAAAGAAAGTTTTTCAGGAACTTGAGCAAGAAGGTACAGAAGGACTTGTCAAGAGAGCCATTGATATATCTTCTTGTCTTAAGACGTACTGTACATTCAGGTTTCCAGAAAAATATTTTGGAATAGCATTTTCATTTCATCAGAATATAAAACTAGATATCTCCAGTTTTCAAGATTTATCTGAATTGGAAGTATCCTTATTCAGTGATGCTTCTTTCCCAGAATCAAAGTTTCTTCTTATACAGCTAAACAATAGAGAAAAACGTATCAATGACATTTTTGCAATCATCTGTGCAAATGTTGTTAATTCAATTCTTGAAGTTGCATCTGAAAAAGAGGGTGTGCGTATAGTAATAACCCAAATGAGAAAATGGAAAGATTTGTTCTCTAAAAGAAAAGGCAATAAACTATCTTTACAAGAGCAGCAGGGGCTCTTTGGTGAGTTGTTTTTCCTTAGAAAACTATTATTGTCAACTATTGATAAGGGCACAATAATAAGTTGCTGGGGTGGACCATACATGGCTCCAAAAGATTTCCAAAGTGACAAATGGGCGGTTGAAGTTAAGACAACTTCTGCGAATAGCCATTCTGGAATCTCAATAAATGGTGAACTACAATTAGACGAATCTGAGGTTGAACAATTATACCTGTTTAATCTGGTTGTTGACACATTACAGCAAGATGGTCAGACTCTTCCAGAACTGGTTGCTGTTATTCGCCAAATGTTAAAAAGTGATCTAAGAGCTGATAGCCTTTTCGAGAGCAAGTTAATCCTCTCAGGTTATTTTGATCTTGATGAGAAATATTACAATGAACGTCATTATTGTATCCGAAAAGAACTATACTTCTTGGTTAATGATGAATTTCCCAGAGTAAAGAAAAACGATTTGAGGATAGGAGTCTCAGAGGTAAGATACAATATTTCGTTGAACTATTCTGGAGAAAATTTGGTTACGGAAGATGATGTTATTAAAACCATTGAGTCAAATGAAGGAAATAAGTAAATTCTACAAATCACTTGTTCAAGAAGTGGCAACTCGTCAGATTGCGAACGAGGAAGGTGATAACCAAGAACAGACCTTTACTCGCATTTGCCTGGAACTCTTAAGCGAAGCAGGAGAAACGGAAAATTCTGATGTCGCTTTCTACGAAAAAGATCTGGGAACCAAAAACCAACAGAAGATTAATGGCTATGCAATGGCAGACAATTACGAAACGGTAGATTTGTTTGTATCCATCTATGAAGGTGCTGATGAGCCAGTAACCATATTAAAGAGGGACATAGATAACTCGGCAACTCGACTTACTAATTATTTTAGGAATGCCATCTATTCAGACTTTGGTAACGAGATTGAGGAGTCAGCAGCTATATTTGAATTTACAAATACCTTGGGAACATATAAAGAGCTCCGAGATTCACTTGTTAGAGTAAATGCCTTCATATTAACAAACGGAGTGTACAAAGGGGAGATACCTCAAAGCAAGGAAATATGCGGATATAAGTTATTTTATCGTGTCGTTGATATCAACTATCTATACCAGATATCTGAACAATCCCATTCTCCTATCATAATCAATTTCGAGGAGGAGGGGTGGAAAGTACCCTGTCTTCATGCTTCATCAAGTAACCCGGATTATGAGGCATATGTTTCTATCCTTCCAGGGAAATGTCTGTCTAGTTTGTATGAGAGATATGGAGGGCGCCTTTTGGAACAAAATGTTCGTTCCTTTTTACAGTTTACAGGAAAAATAAACAAAGGTATAAGGGATACGATAAAAGAAAAGCCTCACATGTTTCTAGCTTACAATAACGGTATAGCAGCCACGGCTGATGCGATGGAACTTGATGATAATGGAAATATTCGAGTTATATCAAATTTGCAAATAGTAAATGGGGGTCAAACTACCGCTTCTATATATCACACAGAAAAGAAAGATAAAGCTGACATTTCTGATATTTATGTCCAAGTCAAATTCTCTATCGTAAAAAAGAAAGATGAGTATGCGAGAATAGTTTCCGACATATCAAAGTATGCCAATACGCAGAACAAGGTAAATAATGCTGATTTTTCAGCAAATAATCCAATACTGGTAGAGTTGGAAAAAGTGTCACGTTACGTCATGACTCCTGTTACACCAGACAGGTCTATACAGACCTATTGGTTTTTTGAACGTGCAAGGTCTCAATATAAGAATATTCGTCTTAAAGAGGGTTTTACCAAGTCAAGACAAAAGACATTTGATCTTAAATACCCCAAGAACCAAATGTTCACAAAGGTTGAGTTAGCTAAATATATAAATTGCTTTGAAGAAGTTTATGAAGGTAGTAAACTGGTGATTGGTCCTCATATTGTTGTAAGAGGTGCTGAAAAGAACTATGCACAGTTTGTAGCGAAAAACCTTCCTTCAAGTGCAAAGAAAATTAACAATATTTATTTTGAGGATACTATTGCAAAGGCAATTCTCTTCAAAGCAGCAGATGATTTATATGGAACGAAGAGAAAAGGCAACAATATAGGCGAGCTAAAATCTGTAGTTGTGCCTTATACCATTGGCTTATTGAATCATTTGGCTGGGGGGAAAATTAACCTGTATAGAATATGGAAGAACCAGAAAATCTCTGAATCTTTGGCTAAAGTTCTTTATTCATTGATGCTACAGTTAAATCCTTTCATAATTAATAAATCTCCTTCAAACAACTACCTTGAATGGGCAAAGAAAGAAGAATGTTGGAATTCTGTCAGAGACTACAAATACTGGAAACTTGACTTGGATTCTATAGAAGAAGACTTAGTTGCTCCAAATACTACGATAACAAGAAAAATTACCCTCAATACAGATACTGATGATAAATATGAACATGATCTAAGCGTTATTAAATCAATACCATACAAGTTGTGGATGAAGTTTGCTGAGTGGGGAATTGAATCAGGAATGCTCAGTTTGAATCTCCAATCTAAAGCGAAAGAAATAGCAAATGATTTGAAGTACAATCATCAATTGACACCTGCAACAGTTTCCCGTGGAATAGCTATTTTCGATAAGGTCTGTGAAGAGAATTACGAACTGTTGGAAGATATAGATCGTCTGAAAGAAGAGGAACAAGAAGAAAGAGAACAGAAGGAAAAACAGCGAAATACCATAAAGAATATTAATGTCAACGAGGTTGAGATAGACATTGAACTAATTAAGAGAATGGTTGATTGGGATAGAAAGAATCGTGTTCTAGAAAGCTGGAAGTTCAAAGTTATGCAAGATGTGGCCATTGGCCTTAAACCTTTAACAGACAAACTAAAATATGGCTTTAGATTAAATCTAAAAGTTTTACTGATGAAAGGATTCGATGAGTTGTAAAAATGCTCAACACAATGTGAATTTATGCAGTATAGACAGGTTATCGAAAAGTATTTATGTGTAAGACGGATAGCTCAATAATAAAATCCCATTCATTTTATAATGAGTGGGATTTTTTTACTACTTTTGTAAAACCGAACATAAAAACAACAAAACAATGAAGATGTCTGATGGACATCCAACTAACCACAAAACTCTGAAAAATGAATAATCATATATCCATAGATGTTACGAATGCGAAGGTGTGTGCTGTGCCAAAAGATAAGTTCCGAATCAATAAGTATGATTTTGGAGCTCCTGTAGAGGATTTGGTACACAACTCAGAACTTTTCTCCATTTCCAAGTTCTTCGACCAAAGGATGAGGAACAGGCATTGGGGTATAGCAACCCTTTAAAAGCCATTCGTGATCATGTGGACGAAGAGGACAAAGGAGTGAACGTTTCGTTCACCCCTGGAGGTAAGCAAAAGCACTGCCCCGATTCAGGGCAATGCCTACGAGTGGAACAGATGCCACAGGGACAGGTAACTGACAGATGATGTATAAAGGCTGAGGGCTGAATAAATAATATTTCCTATTCATTTTCGAATGAGTAAAAAAAAACTTACTACCTTTGCGAAATCAAACATAAAACTATAAGACTATGAAAAGACTTATTTCAATCATTTTAGTGATGATGATTTCTATAGGTTCATTTTGTCAGACAACAGACAAACAATACCATATCTATAATATTATCACATTTAGTGGAAGTCTGAAAAATGAAGGCTTTAAGGTTGACATAGACGATGGAAAAACTATAGAAAAGCTGAAGGATGCTGAAGGTAATACTATTAAGTTCAAGACTCCAGCCGCTGCTCTTATGTATCTGTATTCTTTGGGATGGGAATTATATGTAAATGGAGCTACTTCAGAAGGAGCTATGGCTGGTGGTTATGGTGCTAGTATTACTACATCTTACTGGATAATACGCAAACCATGCTCTAAAGAAGAATTTGAAAAAGCTGTTCAGGAAGGGTTGCCAACAAAACCTATTAGTAAGGAATCTTCTAGTAAAACACCTGAAAACATTATGCATAAGAACAGTTTATGACCAAAGAATAAAAGATAAAATATGGATCGTCTTACTCCACAACAACGACATGCGAATATGGCTGCTATCCGTTCGAAGGATACGAAGCCGGAGATGATTGTGCGGAAGGGTTTGTGGAGTAGGGGACTCCGATTCAGACTGAATGATAAACGACTGCCCGGACATCCTGACCTGGTGCTGAGGAAGTACAGAACCTGTATCTTCGTGAATGGGTGCTTCTGGCACGGACACTTAACTCAATTCATAATTCATAATGCACAATGCATAATGGAGGGCAGCGAGTGCTGCAAGATTCCAAAGACGAATCGTGAGTTCTGGGTAGCGAAGATTCGAAGGAATAAAGAGCGGGATAAGGAGGAACAAAAAAAGCTGGCTGAAATGGGCTGGCATTGCATTACTGTATGGGAGTGCGAACTGAAGCCTCAGAAACAGGCTGCTACTCTCGATTCGATTGCCTACACCCTGAATCATATCTGGCTGCAAGACCATACGGCAAGAAGTCGGAAGGAGTATTCTTTACCTGAGGAAGAGCCGATGATGGCAGCGGAAGAATTGAATGTAAAAAGTAACTAGCATATATACGCAAATATGGAAGAACCAATATACATCAGCAAGGAAAATTACAACGATTACTTGAATCTTGATGTAATAGCATTTTCTTTTGCTAGCGGAGGAGCACAAGGCACTCCTGGGGAGATTATAGTTGTTACCAAGGATGGAGTATTCTATAGTATGAATTACTGTTTTGATAATATGCCTATCTGGATATGCTATGAAGTCTGCCCACCATTGGTAAACTGGTTTTCCCGTGATTTTGATAAGGAGAAAGAACCAACCGGATGGAGAGGATTAGATTTAGGTGCAGGAAATTATCTTGTTTTGGCTGAGCTTTTATATAATGATCTCAAACAAGATTTGCTCGAAATGCAACCTTGTTATCGATATCAGAGATGGAAAAATATGGTTAAGAGTTGGATTAGTAATACTGAACATATAACTAACAACTAAGCCTCTAAATAAAACCTAATAACCAAAATGAAAAGAGAAGATGCTATCAGCTTTTGCCGATATTACAAAGGAGAGGAAAAACCGCCTGTAAAACTCAATGACGGGCAAGCAAATGTTTGGAAAATTGAAAGTTATTGGGTTGATATGGTCACAAGTGAAGATGATGAAGTATTTAGGACCATATTGAACCAATACTTATCAGCTAATCTTCGCCTTTTTTGTAGAACAGATAATGTTCCCAGGAGACACAGTGACAGGTTCGTGTTTCACACCTTTTCAACTTGCGAAGATAGAGTATTTTTTTCAAACTATCATTTTTTTCTTTCAAAAAAAGTATTTACGACATCAGAGGTTATTCACTTATTCAGTTATTACTCCTGACATTTAGGTTTTTCGATTTCATAAAATAGAAGAGAGAGAGTAATTATAATTTAATTAATAATTATAATTACTATATATATATAGTAAAATTCCTGTTTCAAGTTTTTCCAAAATACAGATGTCAGGAGTAATAAGTGAATAAGTGAATAAGTGGACTTATTTTTTTTGAAAAATAATTGTTGAAAAACTTGACTTCGCCTCTAAAATTTTGCACCTTCGCAACGTTGCTGCAAAACTCATAAAAAACAACTTTTTTGCTACATAACTATAAAACAATTTTTTCATAGTTAAGAAACAAAAATTTCATAGTTATAGAAAAAAACACACGATTGAGAGACACCGGACAGGTACGTGTTTCACTCCAGATTTATGTCCTTTTCAAGATATCAGATTTTACTTTATTTTTATTTACTATGCGATGATACAAACTATTTTTCAATACATCGTATTTTCTTTCAAAAAGTTCCTACTCATCCGAAAATGAATAGGAAATATTTGTATTCAGAGGGCATTCCCTCATCCCGAAATAAACTATTTTACTTATCATTATAATGCCCTTCAACTTCAACTATCAATACGGTAACAACATCGTCATAGATATCATAGATGATACGATCGTGAGCAGTGATGCGTCGAGACCAAGTAATGTCATTGCAACCTTTCATGGCCTCTGGATGCCCTGTTCCAATTCTAGGATGCTGTTCCAACTCCGGCAGAATCTTATAAAGCTTTTTGAAAGCATCCGGGTTAGACTTCTTCCACTTTTTGATGACTTTCTGAGCATCAACAGAGTAATCAATACTGTAGCTCATAGTTCATCCATCCATTTCTGGGCTGCTGCAGCATTCTCAAAATGCAGTGTCTTACCACCATGATATTCTTTACGAGCTTTTTCTATTTTGGCTTCCAATGCAGGAGTAATAGTCAAGTCATCGTCGTCAATAGGAATGATAGCATATATCTTCCGTCTACCACGATTAATATAAACACGCTCGCCCCCATCTACAAGGTCGAATGAACCTGCCATGTTTTTCCTAAAATCTGAAAAAGATAATGATGTCATAGTCGTTTCCTTTATTACTTTCGGATGCAAAGATACAACATTATTCTCGTCCTTCCAAATAAAAATGTACATATTAATGTACATGTATTCCAAAAACTACAAGTTTTTCTTTAGCTTTTCCGTATTCCTCTTTTAATGCCACAGGGACAGGTGAAACGATGTAAGAAGGAAGAAGGCTTATAATGGTTATTGTTTATAGATTATTGGTTATTTACCTTAGCTATTTGCTATTGAAAAGTTAAGAAGTAATTTTTGCACACTATGATAATTTCGTTATCTCAGATTAGTGTCTTTTTTCCTGTTCATTAATGAAATCGATCCAATTCATTAATGATTACGATTAAATTCATTAATGAACGGCTTTTGAGGGGCCGATTAAAAAATTGCACACGATAATAAATAATGGTTATAGGTTATAGGTTATTGGTTATTGACCTTGGATGCCACAGGGACAGGTAACTGACAGATGATGGTATAAAGGCTGAGGGCTGATGTATGAGGGCTGAGAACTAGTATCGTCTTAACTCCTTGACTTCTTAACTTCTTAACTCCTAAATAAAAAGAGCTGACCAGGCGATTGCCCGGTCAGCTTTTTTTGTGGTTAGTATGTGTTACTGTTTGTTCTTAAATGCATCTTTGGCTGCTTTGATTTGTTCTTCTGCCTGCTTGTATGCTTCGCCTTGGCGATCCAGGATGACTATCTTCTGTAGTTTTGCCCAACTTGCTGCATTGTAGTCGTCTGGGCTTATGAAGAAGCCAAAACTAAATGTCTTGCCAGGTTTGATAGGGTAGTCGCTGAAGTTGATGCCGCGAGGACCAATTGCTATTGCATTGCCGTCGCTGTCGAAAGCTACGGGCTTAAGGGTGAGTATCTGAATGTCGTTCGATGCTCCTTCGGTAAATTCTCCCGAGACGCTTGCTTCGCGCTTGTCATCTAAGACGAAGTTGCCATTGAGTTTCATTGGCAGCTGCTCACCTATCTCAGTAGGAATCTCTATGCCTTCGAGGGCCTTGGATACTGCAGGAAGGGTTTCTTTCTTGTATTTGGTAGTGTTGCCCTGTGAGATGTAGTCGGTCCAGAAAGCATTTGCCTTTTCCGGGTCGCTCGCTTTCAGTTCGTCGTACTTGGCAGATGCTGCTGCTTCTGCTGCATAGTATTCTGCTACTACTTTTGGCAGTTCGCCCAGCAGACCATCGGTAGGAATTGATGCAGCTTCGGATTCTGCACTACTAGTGCCGCCGCCACAAGCGACGAATAAACCTGTTGAAAGTGCTATCGCACTCAGAACTAGAAGATTTCTTGTCTGTTTCATAGTTTTAATGGTTTAAAAGGTTAATAATGATTTTAGTTAGGAGTTAGGAGTTAGGAGTTGCCCTCCGGATGGCTCGTTAACGTTATCGTTTTATGAATTTACCAGCTATGTTTGTCAAGCCCACGATTCCATTAGGGTTGTAGATGACAACGAGGTAGGAACCTGATTCTTCAATCATCCAGATGTTGCCATTCTGGTCGATATGGAGGTTTTGGGCATTTTCAACCGTCAGCGGAGCCGGCTTTCCTACATTGATGCCTGTGCTCAGTTTTTTCAGGAGTGTAGGGGTGTTGCTGTCCGGGGTGAAGTGGGCGAAACGATTGAGGTCGTTGTCTCTGACATATGCGAAGCTTTTGTTTCCTGTTGAGAGTGCCGCGCCCAGCAGTTGGAGCCTGTTGCCTGCAAGGGTGGCTGACTCTGTCCAGTTGAAGCCTTTTACAGGTGTTTTCACCACTTTGTTGCCTCCTACGAGGTAGATGTCGTTGCCAATCTGACGCATTGCAACCGGGTTGCCTTTGAGAAGGTCTTGGGTTTCAGAATATTTGTTGGCATCGCCATCGGGGTTTCCGTCGTTCTGGTAGAGCAGTACACGGAAGTTGTTGGCTCCGTAGAAGTCGCCGTCGTCGGTAACCAGGAAGAATTCGCATCCATCGTGGAACTCCTTGATTATTTTCTTTGCCTGCAGGTCATAGACGTAGGATTTGCTGTTGAGTCCGGAGTAGGCAAGGTAGCGTCCGTTGGGCGAGACTACTATCTGCTTGTAGTTGTCCATAAATCCTCTGTCTATCTTGAACAGATGTTCTGAGGTGTTCACGTCTTTGCCATCGTAGCGTACCACTCCACGATCCTGTACGTCGAGGTAGAGGTCGCCTGCATGGGCACCCATGCTGATGATATTCGGGCGGTTGCCTTTGCGTTTTCCAGCCACAAATTCGGTAAGTGCACCACTTTGTTTTTCAACTGCCAGCACTGCATTGTCCATGTGGGCTGGCTGCATGAAGAAGATGTATTTGTCGTTTTCAGCAAACGGTTTGTCGATGCTTTCGTAGGTTGTAGCCTGCTTGATTACGGCAAATTTCTTCGCTGAGCGGTGCTCATCTGTATTTCCTGATTGAACTGTGTTGTCAACAGGCTGATTGCCAATAGGGTCTTTAATAATAGGATCGGTGATGACAGGTTGGGGCTTCACAGGGGTAATTATAAGAGGATTATAGCCTGGGTTCTGAATTTCTGAAGGGGGAACGCCAATTATCTCAGTTATATCATAAGTGATGGTGTCACCACAAAAGATTAACTTCGGTTCTGTTGCTGTACCTTTGAATTCTGTAGGACATTTCTCTGGCGGATTGGTCTTAGTTCCTGTCTTCTTTATGTGGAAATGTTTCTTGAAGTAGTCTATCATGTCGCGACGCTCGTATGCGCTTGCCATAGTTGTCTGACCGGTAGTGGGGTCGTAGCAGCCTGCAGCGGCGCTAATGGCTTTGATTGCTCCGTAGGCAGCTGCCTCATATTTATTTTTAGGATTCGACGTTTCGGAGTAGGAGAATACTACACCTACCATCTTATCATATTCTTCGTCGTAGTAGAAGTACATATCGAATACCAGTTCGACATTGGCACCTGCAAGGAGCGATATCAACGAGTTGCTCATGTCTATTCTGTTGACAATGCGTCCTCCTTCATGACCGTTGAAGGTGAGTTCTTCGGGTTTGTCCTGTTTTATGGCGTCGCGCCAGGTAGCACTTGTGGTGTGGGATATGTGAGCGTCGTCCAAGGCTTTGCCCACCTGTTCTCGCAAGGCGTCTTCGACTGCTGCCCACAGTCCCAGAAGCGTGGAGGAGTAGATGCCTGTTGTCATCATAGCTGCCTTAGCCGATTCCTGTCCGTCGAAGACAAATACGGCAGTACGTGTCTGACGGGCGAAGAGCAGCCGGACAAGTTTCTCATATTTCTTTATTGCCCCTTGAGGTTCTAATTTAAATGGTGTGGCATATTTTGATGATGAGATGCTCATCATGCGGTTCGACAAGTTCTTATAGGTGTATTCGGGATAGGACTCGATGGTGCCGTCGGGGTTGTCGAAGTAGAAATATGTGGTTTCAAGTTTGTTTCGTGAAACTGGGGTGCTGGAAGCGCTGGTAGTAGTGGTTGTGTTAGTATTTTGAGTATTTGAAGTTTTTGAAGCGCTGGCATTAGTAGTCGGGGAAGGGTTGTTGACGGGTTGTGCTGTACCTCCATTTGTAATTCCATCGATTAATTTTGCAATGTCGCTTGGGTTTGCTCCATCACTCAATAATTGCTGTGCCAATGCCAAGCGGTCTTCACTTTTTTTCTTGTTTGCAGCATTCTGTATTCCGTCTACTTCCATCATCGCATTGTAAACAAAATCGCTCCATTTGTCGGTCCACTCGGGATATTGGTTGAATATGTAGTCTATTGCTTTTGCCTTGGCTTTATCAACTGCTTCGCTTGCATCGACTAATGCTTCCAGATGATCAATAGGAATGATCGGGTTCTTTGTGTTCCTTGCTGCATTAAGTGCCTGCTGGAAGCATATGTTGATAGGATTCGGTATAGCATCATTGATTTTGGTTAATATGTCTCCAACGAGTTTGGCTCCTCCATTCCTTAGATAATCATCAGCTTTGGAAGCACCCTTGAGAATACCCGTCTGGTCGGCAAAGTCTTTACGATGTTTGAGCACTTGGTCGCTGTTCATGGGAACAACAGAGGTCTTGGTCTCACCATTGACTGTCTGGGTTACGGTAACTTTCGACGTACCTGCAAATGTATAGTCAAGAGTGGCGAATTCGTTGCTGATTCGCTTGGGTTGTCCGTTGCTGTTGACAACTATCGTGGTTTGTGTCTGACCGGCGACAGTTATCTTTTCCAACACGTTGCCAGAACCATAATGCAAGGCTGTAAGAGTGTTGCTGGCAGGAGTGTAACCTACCACGGTGTGTGGTTGTGCCCAACCAATAATGCTGGTCATCCATAAGCTAAGGGCTAAAATGAGAGTCTGTTTCATGATATTATTTTTTATGATTTTGGGGCAAATATAGAGGGTAAAATGAATAGTGTCACGTTTTCATGCCACGAAGAATCGTTCAAAAAAACAATTTTTCGTGTCAAAACGTAAAAAATGCAGAATGCGGTTATAGTTTCTGGAGGGCGTTCTGTAAACGAGCGGTGAATTCGTAGTTTTTCAGTCCCCAACCGGGGGTAGCAAGAAGTGAGGTGGGGGACTGGGATACAAGACGCTCTATGATGATGTCGGAACGCAAACGAGGTAGGAAGTCGCAAAGCAGTTGGATGTACTCATCAACAGAAAAAAGATGGAAGTCAGATGGGGTGTGGAGGTATTCATCTGCCATAACTGTGCCCTTGATGAGTTGCAACTGATGGATCTTCAATGTTGTAATAGGTAGTTGGGAGAGTTGGTCGGCTTCGCTGAGCAACATTTCGCGCGATTCGCCTGGCAAACCCAGTATGATGTGTATGCCTACAGGTATGCCGGCAGCAGCTGTGCGACGGATGGCGTCGATGCTCTGTGTATGGGTGTGACCGCGACGGATGCGCTTCAAGGTGGTGTCATAAACGGATTCGATGCCGTACTCCACGATGATGGTATGACCACGTTTTTGTAAGGACTGAAGATAGGAGAGCAGGGCAGGGGGCATGCAGTCGGGACGAGTGCCGATGACGAGTCCGACAATGTCGGGAACGGAAAGTGCCTCCTCGTATTTCGCCTGCAACTCAGAGAGTGGGGCATAGGTGTTGGTGTAAGCCTGAAAGTATGCCAGATAGCGCATGTCGGGGTATTTGCGACGGAAAAATTCCTTACCCTCTTCCAACTGCTGAGTGATACTCTTTGTAGGACGGCAGTAGTCGGGGTTGAAGGTCTGGTTGTTGCAGTAGGTGCAACCGGTAGTACCCAATGTGCCGTCGCGATTGGGACAGGTGAAGCCGGCATTGATGGATATTTTCTGTGTCTTATAACCAGTCAGACTGGTAAGCCAAGGACCATATAAGTTGAGTCGCTGCATTCCGATTTTGTAATTTTCAGATTGCAAAGGTAGGCATTTTGCGGAAATTTAATGCTTTAAGTGAAAAAAATATCATGAAGCGATTGCCAGTTTATAAAAAAGTCGTACCTTCGCGAGCCGATTATTATCGAGGGTTCACTTCGTGTGGGCCTCAATCTGTGTGTGGATAGCTCTTTTTTGTTAGACGGAAGGGCGGTCCGAGAATCACGGATACAAAACCCTGAGAACTACGGTTCTGAGGGCACAAATCACTGCGACAAGAGTCGGGTGCTCGGTGAAAGAAGCCGAGATTTTACAAACTTTTTTATCAAAATTTTTAATGAACACATTAAGTTTAAAGACTAGCTACGTGAACACAGAAGCTGCTAACAAGCAGTGGGTGGTAGTAGATGCTCAGGGTCAGACTCTTGGTCGCCTCGCTTCTAAGGTAGCTAAAGTACTTCGCGGTAAGTACAAACCATGTTTCACTCCTAACATGGACTGTGGTGACAACGTCATCATCATCAATGCCAACCAGATTGTTGTATCAGGTGCAAAGGAAAGCGGTAAGGTTTATATCACTTTCTCAGGTTATCCAGGCGGTCAGAAGAAGGCTACTTACGCTGAGATGACTAAGCGCCCCAATGGTTACGAGAAGATTATCCGTCACGCTGTGAAGGGTATGCTTCCAAAGGGTATCCTCGGTGCAAAGGTTCTTGGTAACCTCTATATTTATGAAGGCGCAGAGCACGATAAGCAGGCTCAGAAGCCAGTTTCACTTGATATTAACCTTTTAAAATAAGCAATAAGGTTTATGGCAGAAGTAATAAATGCACTCGGCCGTCGTAAAAGCGCCGTAGCACGTGTTTACCTTACAGAAGGTAACGGTAAAATAACAATCAACAAGCGCGATCTTGCTGAATATTTTCCTTCAGAACTCGTACAGTATGTCGTTAAGCAGCCTCTGAACCTGCTTGGCGTTGCTGAGAAATATGATATCAAAGTAAATCTTTGCGGTGGTGGCTATACAGGACAGAGCCAGGCTCTTCGTCTCGCTATTGCACGCGCACTCGTAAAGGTAAATGCAGAAGACAAAAAAGCTCTTCGTGTGGCTGGCTTCATCACTCGCGATGCTCGTGAGGTAGAACGTAAGAAACCAGGTCGTCCAAAGGCACGTCGTCGCTTCCAGTTCTCAAAGCGTTAATATATATACATTATTTATTATTTATATTTTCGCTCAGAGATTTCGAGAGAAGCACGATATGTTTAGTATCTAAACTGCGGAGACTCGTACCGACAATGCGGACGGCTACCCCGTGGTTGGTTAACAAACAAAACATTAACTAAAAAGAACGTAAACAAAAAAAACAAAACTTAATTATGGCAAGAACAGATTTTGATACGCTCCTACAGGCTGGAGCACATTTCGGACACATGAAGCGCAAGTGGAACCCTGCTATGGCTCCTTATATCTTCATGGAGCGCAACGGTATCCACATAATCGACCTCAATAAGACTGTGAAAATGGTTGACGAGGCTGCTGACGCACTTAAGCAAATCGCTAAGAGCGGAAAGCGCATCCTCTTCGTTTCAACTAAAAAGCAGGCTAAGGAAATAGTAGCTGAGAAGGCTGAGTCAATCGGTATGCCTTACGTTATCGAACGTTGGCCAGGCGGTATGCTCACAAACTTCCCAACTATCCGTAAGGCTGTGAAGAAGATGTCGAATATCGACAAACTCATCGCTGACGGTACTTATGCCAAACTCTCAAAGCGTGAAAACCTGCAGATTCAGCGTAAGCGCGCTAAACTGGAAAAGAACCTCGGCAGTATCGCTGACCTGACTCGTCTTCCTTCCGCTCTCTTCGTTATCGACGTAGCTAAGGAACACATCGCAGTAGCTGAAGCTAACCGTCTCGGTATTCCAGTATTCGCTATCGTTGATACAAACTCTAATCCTAACGACATCGACTTCGTTATCCCAGCTAACGACGATTCAAGCAAGGCTATCGAAGTAATCCTCGGCGCTGTTTGCAACGCTATCAAGGAAGGTCTCGACGAACGTAAGGTAGAGAAGGCTGATCAGGATGCTGCTGCTGACAAGAAGGAAGGCGCTCCTGCAAAGAAGGCTAAGAAGGTAGAAACTGCAGAACCAACTGAGGAAGAGGCTCCAAAGGCAGAGGCTGAACCAGCTGCAGAACCTGCAGAAGAACCAGCAGAGGCTCCTGTAAAGAAGGCTGCAAAAAAGGCTCCTGCAAAGAAGACTACTAAGAAGGCTGCTGCAGAAGACGCTGAATAATCGCCCTAAAGGCATGCAGATTTTTTCTAATTACAAAACAATTTAAATTCGTATATTATGGCTATTACATTAGCAGATATAAATAAACTCCGCCAGAAGACTCAGGCTGGTCTTATGGACTGTAAGAAGGCCCTCACAGAGGCTAACGGCGATATAGAGGCTGCAATGGACATCCTCCGTAAGAAGGGTCAGCTCGTTGCTGCAAAGCGTAGCGACCGCGAAGCTGCTGAAGGCTGTGTACTCGCAAAGGTAAACGGCAAGTTCGGAGCTATGATTGCCCTCAAGTGTGAAACTGACTTCGTTGCTAAGAATGCTGACTTCGTTGCTCTTGCAAATGCAATCATCGACGCAGCTGTAGCTGCAAAGGCTAAGACTCTCGACGAGGTTAAGGCTCTTACTATCAACGGTGAAACTATTGCTGAAGCTGTTACAAACCGTAGTGGTGTGACTGGTGAAAAGATGGAACTCGACGGATACGCAACTGTAGAAGGTGAGAACATCATCGCTTACAACCACATGGGTGGTAACTTCCTCTGCACTCTCATCGTACTCAACAAGCAGGCTGATGCTCAGGTAGGTAAGAACGTAGCTATGCAGGTTGCTGCTATGAACCCAGTTGCTCTTGATGAGGCTTCTGTACCACAGGCAACTAAGGATGCAGAACTCAAGGCTGACATCGAGAAGGCTAAGCAGAACCAGATTGGCAAGGCTGTAGAAAATGCACTCAAGAAGGCTGGTATCAATCCTGCACACGTTGACTCTGAAGATCACATCGAGTCAAATACTGCTAAGGGATGGATTACTGCTGAAGACGCAGCTAAGGCTCGCGAAATCAAAGCTACTGTTGCTAAGGAAGCTGAAGCAAACCTCAAGGAGCAGATGATTCAGAACATCGCTATGGGTATGCTCAACAAGTTCTACAAAGAGAACTGTCTGCTCGACCAGGCTTTCATCGACGACAGCAAGATTTCTGTTAAACAGTATATGCAGTCAATCGACAAAGAACTTACAATCTGCGATTTCAAGCGTTATACACTTCGCGCAGAATAAAGAAATTCCGAGAATTTATTTGATAAGAGAAGAAGGTGTTTCCAGCGGAAGCACCTTCTTTTTATTCTGTTGCTCGTTAATAGGCTATTATTTACCACGAGTAATCTTTTCTTCAAAAAAACGAATCTTTACCATCTGACGTTTCACTTCTTCTTCACCCATCTTCACTTCTGCAAAAAGCTTTGCCAACTGGTAACATTGTTCCACAATCAGAGCATCGTCGGCTGTGGCATTGGCAGGAAGAATTGCCATACTACCACCATCCTCACTCAAAGAAACCGTTGTGTAGCTATAGTGACGTTTCTTGTCGATAGTAACCAATTGCATAGTACCATCCTCGCCAACTTCTGCAAAGAAATTAAGATGTTGTTTGTTGCCCGCCTGAGAAGGAACGACGTAATAACCCACACTCTGGTATTTTTCATCTTTTTCAATCACAAATTTTTTCTTCATATCGTCCAACTCCATACGCTTGAAGGTGAGAGAACTGTCTGCTTTGGCAAATGCATACTTCGCTTCGTGGAGTTCAAGTGAATCTACAAAATGTAATGCCTCGCGACGACAATCTATTTCCTTTGGGTAAGTAGTACGCAGAGAATCAATCAAGTCATGAGCTTTATCATGCTGATTCTGAACCATTGCTATTCGTGCTTCGTTTAGTAACTGATAGGCTTTGTCTGTATTGCTTTCGCTACAGCTAAAAAGTACTATCGCAGAGAAGAACAATAGCATTAAGTATGATGTTGTAGACGATTTGCGGTTTTTCATAATTTGAACTTTATTAACAAGATTTTGCAAATATAAGAAGTTTCTGTGAAATAGTGTTGCAATTCGACGCATTTTTTTTGAATTTTATATCCTAAATGTAATATTTTGCAATTTATTTGTCTTTTTCTATTTCTTATCTGAAAAAATTAGTACTTTTGCATATCCTAATAATAATGCTATGAAGAAGTTATTTCATATTATCATGTGTTTATTTGTAGCTCATTCTGCTGTTGCACAGCAAATCGAACTTGCTGACGTCACCTCCGGAGCTTATAGACCAAAGGCTATAAAGGCTATGACTCCAATGGCTGACGGAGAGTCGTATATGCAGATTAGTGAGGACGGTAAGAAAATAGAGAAATGTTCTTTTAAGACAGGTGCTGTTGTCGGTACTATTTTTGATATAGCCACCGCCAGAAATGCCAAGTTAGAGGAGTTCTCTGGTTATATTATGTCTCCAGATGAGCAGAATATTCTGATTGAAACCCAAAGTAAACAGATTTATAGAAACAGTTGTGTTGCTACATATTATATATATAATGTACGCAATAATACTCTGACTCCACTATCGAAAGGAGGACCACAAGAGTGTCCTAAGTTCTCGCCAGACGGAAATCTTATAGCTTTCGTTCGTGAAGGAAATCTTTTCCTCGTGAAGTTGCTTTATAATAATGCTGAAAGTCAGATTACAAAAGATGGCGAGGCGGAAAAAATACTGAACGGAAAGGCTGACTGGGTGTACGAAGAGGAGTTTACAATGAATCGCGCATTCGATTTCTCTGCAAACAGCGAAATGATTGCATGGATGCGTTTTGATGAGTCGGATGTGCCAATGTACAATATCGCTAAGTTCGACGGAACAGTAGATAGCTACAGATATCCGCTGGCTGGACAGAAGAATCCAAAGGTTACTGTACATACATTTGATATAAAAAGTAGGGTGGTGCGTCAGATAAAAATTGCCGACGAATATGAATATATCCCTCGCATACAGTTTACGGATGTAGCTGACAAACTGATGGTTCTCACTCTGAACAGACACCAGGATCAACTGAATTTCTATCTTGCCGATGCTCGTAGTACTACAGCAAATATGATTCTGAGGGAAACTACAAATTGTTACGTAGAACAGACTGCCTACGATAATATAGACTTAAAGCACCCGCAATTTGTGTTGTTAAGCGAACGTGACGGTTATCGTCACATGTATCTCTATAATACACAGACTGGACAACTGCAGAAGCAACTCACATCTGGTAAGTTTGAAGTGACAAAATACTATGGACAGGATGCCGCTGGTAAGTATTTTTATTTTGCAAGCAATGAAGGTTCTCCATTGGAACAGTATATTTATAGAGTGGATGCGTCTGGTAAGCGTTCAAAACTGACAGAAGAAAAAGGTTTCCATAGTGCCCAGTTCTCGAAAGGCTGCAATTATTTTGTACATACATATTCTAATTTACAGACTCCTCCTGTAGTAAACATTTGTGGTGCTACAGGCAAAAAACTGAAAACTATTGAGGATAATGCAGAACTGAAAGGGAAACTCGCAAAACTGCAGTTGGGTTCAGTAGAACTGTTTTCTTTCAAGACTGCTGATAATGTAGAATTGAACGGGTGGATGGTGAAACCTGCTGGTTTTAATCCAAACAAAAAGTATCCTGTGTTGATGTATCAGTATAGCGGTCCAGGTAATCAACAGGTGCACAATGCTTTTGGAAATGGTTTCGGAGGCACACTGATATGGGAACAGAGATTGGCACAGAAGGGATATGTAGTTGTATGTGTTGACGGACGTGGAACAGGTGGAAGAGGTGCTGATTTCCAGCGTTCTACATATAAGAAAATGGGAACTTTAGAGTCGAAAGACCAAGCTGAAACAGCTGCATATCTTGCAACGCTTTCATTCGTAGACAAAAACAGAATTGGAATATGGGGATGGAGTTTCGGAGGCTTTAATACTATTATGTCGTTGTGTGAAGGTAGAGGACTGTTCCGTTGTGGAGTAGCTGTGGCACCCGTAACAGACTGGAGATACTATGATTCTGCTTACACAGAACGCTATATGAGAACTCCACAGGAAAATCCTTCAGGATACGACTCAAGTCCGTTGCATCGTTATCAGAATATCAAGGGGGATCTGCTTATAATCCACGGAACTGCTGACGATAACGTACATTATCAGAATACAGCCGACTTCACAGAAGCTCTCGTACAGGATGGAGTTCAGTTCGATATGCAAGTATATACAGACCGAAACCATAATATAAGTGGTGGAAATACTCGAAATCATCTTCTAAACCGCATAGAAAACTATCTCGATGCACATTTGCTGAATAAATAATACACATTTTATATATATATGAATAAATATCTTTCTATAATAACCAGTCTGGTGGTGCTGATTGCTTTTTCTACTCAGGTGAAAGCCCAACCTAGAGTGCACGAAAATGTACCAACGGATTCAATCCGTCTTTCCGACCCGTTTGTGTTTGCAGACAAAAAAACAAAGACATATTACATGACTGGAACAGGAGGAATGCTTTGGAAAAGTAAAAATCTGAAGACTTGGACTGGACCATATAGAATAGCAAAAACAGACCCTAAATCATGGATGGGACCAAGACCAATGATTTGGGCTGCTGAAATCCATCAGTATAATGATAAGTATTATTATTTTGCTACATTTACCAATCAGAGTGTTCATATCGATACTGTTGCGAATAATGTAATCGACAGACGTGCATGTCATATTCTCGTTTCTGACAATGTAGAAGGTCCTTACACCCCTATGGGCGATTCCATTTATCTGCCTGCCAATATGCCAACACTTGATGCCACTTTGTGGATTGATAAGGATAAAAAACCATATATGGTGTTCTGCTATGAGTGGTTGCAAAACCTTAATGGTACAATCGAGAAGATACAACTTAAACCAGATTTTAGTGGCACGATAGGAGAGAGAACACTCCTCTTCCGTGCCAGTGATTCACCTTGGAGTCGTGAAAAATTACCTACTAACGAAGATCGTCCCAATAAGGTTACAGACGGACCTTTCCTTTTCACTACATCAACAGGAAGACTCGGAATGCTGTGGACTAGTTGGATATATGATAAATATACACAAGGAGTAGCATACTCAGAGTCAGGAACACTTGATGGACCCTGGATTCAGGAACCTGAACCAATTACCCCTCCCAACTTTGGACACGGTATGCTCTTCAAAGATTTCAAAGGCAATACATTGATGGCTTTGCATTCTCATGCAAAGATTGGGGATAACACTGTTCGTATTCCACATTTCTTCCTTGTTTCACTCGTTGGAGATAAGCTTACTGTAATAAGAGAATACAAACCATAAATACCAACTTCTGTGAATCAGAAGATTAGTGTAAGGGTGGATTTTTTTAAGAAAAAAACT